>NPID01000257.1_pt3 | contig 19540 bp, 14 predicted proteins | sample 8637491 | NCBI WGS metagenome assembly NPID01 (sample SAMN07420843, study PRJNA396082) | bioreactor metagenome | isolation source: sample BA6 brine-fed electro-methanogenic bioreactor BA | place: Japan: Kochi | collected 2016-06-14 | reverse complement strand
AAGGTTTTGTGTTACAGAACCTGATAGACCAAGAGGAGAAGAGATGAAAAATTTTTGGTTGCTCATATTCTGTCTGTTTTTATTGATAGGATGTAAAGACAGCCCCACCGGCTCAGACACCGAAACCGGTATACTGGAATTCTACACCACGGTCTGGAATGCCTGGATTCAGGGTGGCAGGGAGATGCTGGTAAATACAAACAGAACAGTTTATACTGTAGATTTGATCGATATCCGTCATCTGATACCGGAGATACAGGTGACAACAGATGTTGTGGCGGTAGGTGTTCCGGCAAATTCAATTGAATGGATAACGATCTACGAATCTGAGGTGGAAATGCTCCATACGGAGAGGGAAATATCCCTCGAAATTCCGGCGGGAGATTACAAATGCCTGCGCATTACTCAGAGAAATCTGCTTTACTGGGTGTGTGAATATCAGAGCGTTGTTCATGAATTTCCCAGTTATAATGATGGTGATCTGCAGCCGGATGACCTGCTTGTGGAATATCTCAATGAAGATGGACTCTATCTCGTAGATGATCAGGGATATTTTCAACTTAATCATCCCGGCGAAAAACTGGGTACGTTTGAAGTATTGCCAGACATGCATACCAGAGTGACCATGCGCCTTAATATTCAGACTATAGACTGGCATGACAATGATAACAACGGCCTCTGGAGTGGAGACGATGAACTGGATAACTGGGCAACTCCCGAAGGTATCGATACAATGACCGATTTTCTGGTGGAATACTATTAGTAGTTTTTGATGCAGAAATCGGGCAAGAAGGTTTAAGATTTTGGTTTTCAGGTGGAAAGATAACATTCTACAAAAAGGTCCTTTCCCAGATGAATGGAAGCTGATGATCCATATCAGCGGGATTTGGTCTGAATAGGAAGCTGGTTAAAATGAAAATAGAAAACAGGGAAATGATAAATCTATTCCAGCAGCAGAAGATCGCTGTAATCGGTGATATGATCCTGGATAAATACATCTACGGCAAAGTAGAACGCATCTCGCCGGAAGCTCCTGTGCCGATCGTTAAAGTTCAAAAAGAGATGTTTGTTCCCGGCGGTGCTGCCAATGTCGCCGCCAATATTGCCACTCTCTCGGGGCAGGCTTTGCTGTTCGGGATGGTCGGCAATGACAGGCATGGAGATCTTTTAATCAACAGCGTCAATGAACTTTATATCGATTCTACGGGAATTCTGACGGATCCTATTATACAAACCATTCGTAAAACCCGCGTCATCGGCATGAACCAGCAGCTTTTACGCATTGATCACGAAGACAGATATTATCTAGAGGCTTATCGGGAAAAGGAATTCTTAAACAAACTGAAGGAACTGTCCGCTCTCTCAGCGATCATCATTTCCGATTACGCCAAGGGCACAATCACAAAAAATCTGCTTTCTCAACTCATCGAACTGGCAGAGTCGCAGGCAATTCCGCTTATCATCGATCCCAAACCCCAGCACAAAGCCTGGTACAAAAACGCTTTTCTGATAACTCCCAACCAGAAGGAAGCGGAGGAAATGAGTGGTATTTCCATTCAGCAGGATAATGATTTTTATAAGGCAGGTAAAAGGCTGACAAATAAACTGTCTGCCAATATCATCATCACAGCAGGTTCCAAAGGCATGTACATATTTGAAAAAGGGAAAAAACCGCAGCATCTGCCGACGCAGGCCCGGGAAGTTTACGATGTTTCCGGTGCCGGCGATACAGTTGTCGCCTGTCTGGCTCTGGCCTTAAGTGCTGGTTTTTCAATTTTTGATGCTGCCGAACTGGCGAATCGGGCAGCCGGCATCAAGGTGGGTAAATCCGGCACTCAGCCAGTATATCTGGAGGAACTTTAAACTTGAAACTTGATCTGCATACCCACACCACAGTTTCGGATGGCTCGTTCAGCCCCAACGCAATTTTAGCAAAAGCAGCAGATCAGAAACTGGAATATTTTTCCATCACCGATCACGACAGTATCGATGCGCTGGATCAAATTGCTGAAATTCCCAAAGGAATAAATTTCATCAACGGCGTGGAGATCAGCGCTGAATTTCCCAGAACTCTGCATATTCTGGGCTATGGATTTGATCCGGCCAATGAGAAACTGAGAACTGCTCTGCAGGAATTGCAGGATTTTCGTAAGCATAGAAATGCAAAAATGCTGCAGAAGCTGGGCCAAAACGGCTTTCCTATTTCTCAAAAAGAGTTGGAAATTGAAGCAAAAGGTGAAATTGTCGGACGGCCGCACTTTGCCAATCTGATGCATAAAAAAGGTTATGTGAATTCCTACCAGCAAGCCTTTGATCTTTATCTGGATAAGGGTAAACCATTTTATATGAACAAAAAACGGCTCGCTCCCAAACTTGCCATCGAATTGATTCTGCAGGCTGGCGGCATTCCGGTAATTGCCCATCCCTATCAAACAAGACTCAATGATCAGGATCTGGAAATTCTGATAAAAGAGTTGAAGGATTACGGTTTGCTGGGAATTGAAGTTTTTTATTCTCAGCACTCGGAAGATCAGGTTGAAAAATATTTATATTTTGCCAAAAAATATGATCTTCTGATCACTGCCGGCTCAGATTTTCACGGCACCAATAAACCGCATATTTTATTGGGAATGGATGTGCCGAAAGAACATCTAAGCCGCTTTCTGGATAAAGTAAAATGAGACTTTCCCGTAAAAGCGAATATGCGATTTTAGCTTTGGTTTCTCTGGCAAAATTCCAAAATGAAAAACTGCTGACAATTCAGGATCTGGCAGATTCGAACCAGATTCCCCGCAAATTTCTGGAACAGATCCTGATAATTTTGAAAAGACAAAATCTGGTGCGCAGTATCCGCGGTCCGCAGGGCGGGTATAAACTGGCAAAAGCAGCATCTGAGATTTCTCTGGCCGAAGTTATCCGTCTTATCGACGGACCTCTGGCACCGGTAGATTCGGTAAGTGTTTATTTCTTCGAGCATACTCCGATTGAGAAAAATAAGCAGCTGATAACAGCCCTGAAAGATATTCGTGACTACATTTCCGAGAAACTGGAGCATCTTTTTATTGCCGATTTAACCTGATATACTATACATACTCTATCAAATAGGTTGACAATAATTTTTTATTACATTTTATGACTTCCAAGATTTAGTATCTGGAGGTTATTATGGATTGGTCTTTTGCGCTTCATACAGGTGTGATTATTATTCTGATGGCATTCGTGGCAGAATATTTCGATTCTACTCTGGGCATGGGCTATGGCACTTCGCTCACACCGATTTTGCTGTTAATGGGATATGAGCCGATGCAGATAGTGCCATGCATTCTACTCTCAGAGTTGTTCACCGGATTGGCTGCCAGCATTGTACATGACAAAATGGGGAATGTGCAGCTTTTTCCCAGAAAAAACGGTAACATCAAAGTTTCGCGATTGGGTTTCTTTAAACATATTCACAATTACATTCCACAGCATCTCAAGATTTCATTATTGATTGGATTCTGCAGCATTTTAGGTACGGTAGCAGCGGTTTTGATCGCTGTAAGTCTGCCGAAATTTTACGTGAAATTGTATATTGGAATCCTGATCTCACTGATGGGAATCCTTATTCTGGTAACATCCAGAATGAATTTCAAATTTTCCTGGTTCAAGATCACCGGACTCAGCATTCTGGCGTCCTTTAATAAAGGAATCAGCGGCGGCGGCTACGGACCGGTGGTAACCAGCGGACAATTGCTTTCCGGTGTGAATGGCAAAAACGCGATCGGCATTACATCTTTGGCAGAATCATTGACCTGTCTGGTCGGCCTGATCATGTATTTATTATCTGGACTGAAGATTGACTGGCGGCTGGCACCATTCCTGGTTGTGGGCGGATTGCTTTCCGTGCCCTTATCGGGAATATCAGTCAAGAAGATGCCGACAAATTTTTTGAGAACAGCCATCGGTATAGTTACGCTGCTTCTGGGCGCTCTGACGCTTTATAAGGTTTTGTAAATAATCAGAAGTTGCAGGATAGTTTAAAAGGAGAAGTTTTTCTCAAAGTGAAAATTGATATTTTTCCACATCATATCTTCTGGAATTACCAACCAGATGCCGATCTTGATGAGCTCATAATAGCAAGAAGAGTAATGCTTTACGGGGATATTCCGGAAATACAGATTTTATTTAAGAAATTAGATTTGGACACAATTAAAGCAGCCTTGGAAGAAATTGAGAAATCGGGAAGATTTAAGAAACGAGTCAATTTTATCAGGAAAATTTATATTGATGATTAGTTTAGATTATCTTCCAGATAAAACCAGAAATTTATTTCAAAAAATTGCAGATCTTGATTTTATAAGTCATTACATTTTGGTGGGAGGAACAGCACTGGCAATGCAGATCCAACACAGGCAATCAGAAGATTTAGATTTTATTTATGATGGTGATTTACTGCCAGTTCAATCTCTTAAACGAGCTATAAATAAACACTTCAAAAATCATTATAAAATTATTAAAGATGATAATGGTTATCAAATTGATTTTTTGATCGATGATGTTAAAACTACTTTTTTTTCATCTGGTGCGGTTCAAGTAAATTTTAAAATCAAAGATCATGTATTCCAAGTTAAGAATATTAACATTGCAAAACAAAATATTATTGCTGTCTTGAAAATGTCTTCGATTTCCCAACGATCAACAATAAGAGATTATTTCGATCTTTATTATTTAGTCAGATATCATATAAAATTAGAAGAATTGATTCAAATAACAAAAAAATATTTACCACACTTACCTCAAATAACATTTTCTGAGACATTAGTATATCTGGATGATATTGAAGAGGATAATATTGCAGATCATCTTTATCCTGAAGAAATTATTACAAAAGACAAAATTGCTGATTTCTTTAAAAATGAGTTAAGAAAGTTGTGTAAAAAATGAATAAAGAACATAAAAATTTCCCTTCCGAGTTAACCGAAAAGAAACTTCTGCAAATGAATATGCTTTATGAGATGGCTTGGGAATTTAAACGGGCATATTTAGCAAAAAAGCATCCTGAATTATCTAGAGAAGAAATCAATAAAATGACTGCAGGAATATTTATGTTGGCAAGAACATGAAAAAACAAATCAAATCATCAAATACTGTCTGGCATCAGGGCCAGATCACTCAAAAAGATCGTGAAAAGCAGTTGAACCAGAAAGCAGTCCTGCTCTGGTTCACCGGGCTTTCCGGTTCGGGAAAATCGACTATTGCTTATGCCGTGGAAAAAAAACTTCATCAACTTGGAAATCACTGCTACGTATTGGATGGCGATAATATCAGGCACGGTTTAAATGGAAATCTGGGATTTTCGCAGTCAGACAGAAAGGAAAATATCCGCCGCATCGGGGAAGTTGCCAGACTCTTTTTGGATGCCGGCCTGATCACACTTTCTGCTTTCATTTCACCGTTTAGAGCAGATCGAGATGCCATCCGCCAGAAACTGGCAGAAGGACAATTCATCGAGGTTTATGTGCAATGCTCATTGCAAGAATGTGAAAAACGTGATGTGAAAGGACTCTATAAAAAAGCTCGTAATAATGAAATCACAGATTTTACCGGTATTTCCTCACCTTACGAAGAACCCGAGAATCCTGAACTGATCATCGAAAGCGATAAACTGACAGTGAAAGAATCGCTTGAGAAAATAATTGAATATTTAAGAAGTAAAAAGATTATAGCAAAAACTCCTGAGTCTCTCTTAAAGGAAAATAAGGAATTTGAAAATCTGTAATATAATTGAGGTAGCATGAAACAAGAAAATTATACACTTACACATTTAAAAGCCCTGGAAGCGGAAGCGATCCATATTATTCGGGAAGTGGCGGCGGAGTTTGAAAATCCGGTAATGTTGTATTCCGTCGGCAAGGATTCTTCGGTGATGGTGCGTCTGGCAGAAAAGGCGTTTTATCCGGGAAAGGTTCCTTTTCCGCTGATGCACATCGATTCCAAATGGAAATTTAAAGAGATGATCGAGTTTCGGGATAGATACGCCAAAGAAAAGAACTGGGATCTGATCGTTCATTATAATAAGGAAGGTTTCGAATCCGGCATCGGGCCATTCACCCACGGCAGCAAAGTTCATACAGATGTGATGAAAACGCAGGCATTGCTGGCAGGATTGGATAAGTACAAATTCGATGCTGCCTTTGGAGGCGCGCGACGGGATGAAGAAAAATCTCGTGCTAAAGAAAGGATTTTTTCTTTCCGTGATATATTCCATCAGTGGGATCCTAAGAATCAGCGTCCGGAACTGTGGAACGTTTATAATACGAAGATCAAAAAAGGCGAATCGATCCGGGTTTTCCCGATTTCCAATTGGACTGAGATCGACATCTGGCAGTATATCAGATTGGAAAAGATTCCTATCGTACCGCTGTATTTTGCCAAAGAACGTCCGATTGTGGAAGTGGATGGAAACCTGATCATGGTGGATGATGAGAGAATGCCCACCGAGATTGCAGCCAAAGCCAAAATGAGAAAAGTTCGCTTCAGAACACTGGGCTGTTATCCGCTCACTGGAGCGATCGATTCGGAAGCTGATACGATCGAGAAGATAGTGGAGGAAATGCTGACAGTGACCAAATCCGAACGTACAACCCGTGTTATTGATTTCGATCAGGATGGCAGTATGGAACAGAAGAAGAGAGAAGGGTATTTTTAACTTGTTGCTCGGTGAAAATAAATTGTCATCCTGAGTGATGCGAAGTATTGTATCGAAGGGTGAAAAAAGTTAACCCAAATAAACAAAATTAATGGAAAAAATATGGAAACTAAAAAAATAAAAACCAAGATAACAAAGAAAACAACGACAACAACGAAAACAACGAAAACTGAAAATCCCTCCCTCGACATCCTCGCTTTTCTCGATCAAGACGAAAAAAAAGATTTATTAAGATTATTAACTGCCGGCTCGGTTGATGATGGAAAATCAACTTTGATCGGACGACTTCTGGCAGACAGCAAGCGTCTTTATGAAGACCAGTTGGCGACTCTGGAGCGGGACAGCAAAAGGGTTGGTCATGCCGGAGAAAAAATCGATTACGCGCTTTTATTGGATGGCTTGAAAGCTGAAAGGGAACAGGGAATTACCATCGATGTTGCCTATCGCTATTTTTCCACAAATAAGAGAAAATTCATTATTGCTGACACTCCCGGGCATGAACAATATACCCGAAATATGGTTACCGGAGCTTCCACTGCCAATCTGGCCATCCTGCTGGTAGATGCCAAAGCCGGCGTGATTACTCAAACCAAACGGCATACTTTTATTGTTTCACTTCTGGGAATCAAACACGTCGTTCTGGCAGTAAACAAAATGGACCTGGTGGATTACAGCCAGGAGCGTTTTGAAGAGATCTGTCAAGATTACAAACGATTCCTCACCCGTCTGCAGATTCCTGATCTTCATTTCATTCCCATGAGTGCTCTAAATGGCGATAATGTGGTAGAAAATACCCAGAATCTGGCCTGGTTTAAAGGTCCTACCATGCTGGAATATCTGGAAACTGTGCAGGTAAGTTCCGATCACAATTTCATTGATCTGCGCTATCCGGTACAGTATGTCTTGCGGCCCAGTCATGATTTTCGCGGTTTTTCCGCTTCCATCGCTTCCGGGATAATTCGCAAAAATGATGAGATATTGGTGCTGCCTTCCCGCAAGAGAAGCAGAGTGAGTAAAATTATTTCCTACGATGGAGAAATGGATTATGCTTTTCCGCCGCAATCTGTCACAGTTACTTTGCAAGATGAGATCGATATCAGCCGCGGCGATATGCTGGTGCATCCTAATAATGTACCCAGAGTGGAACGTCATTTTGAAGCGATGGTGGTGTGGATGGACGAGCAGCCGATGGATCCTGATCAGCAGTTTTTCATCAAACACACCTCTAATGTGACCAAAGCACGTTTCGACGAAATCCGCTATAAGCTGGATATCAACACGCTGCACAAGCAGGATGCGGATCATCTTGTTCTGAACGAAATCGGCAGAGCGGTAATCACCACAGCCCGTCCGCTTTATTTTGATCCTTATCGTAAGAATAAGATCACCGGCTCTTTTATTATTATTGATCCCATCACTCACAACACTTCGGCTGTCGGCATGATCATCGACCGGGTTAGCAGCGAATCTCTGCCTTCCAAAATAACTTCCGGTGATCTGGAAAGAATAAATTCCGGTCGCAGCCTGATCAGCCGCAATCGGCGGGAAAAGGCTTACAATCAAAAAGGCTGCACACTTTGGATAACCGGTTTGCACGCTTCCGGCAAGAAGGAATTGGCTTACATTCTGGAAAAGCGTCTGTTTGAAGCGGGAGCAAAAGTTGTGCTACTGGATGGCAGCAGTGTACGCTCGGGACTTTCCCATGAACTGGATTTTTCTGCAGCCGACAGAGCAGAACATCTGCGTCGTGTGGCAGAGATCTGCCGGCTGTTGAACGATCAGGGTATGATCACGATTTGTTGTTTCATCTCACCCAAAGATAACATTAGAAGACAGGTGAAAGAAATTGTGGGAGATGAAAGATTCAAATTGATCTACATGAAGGCAGATCTGGCCTATTGCCGCAAGAATGATCAGCAGAATTTATATCAGAAAGCCGAAGCAGGCGAGATCGAGAATTTTCCAGGCATCGATTTTGCTTATGAATCGCCTGCCAGAGCGGATTTTAGTTTTTCTCCGCAGCAAATCGAAGCAGATGTTGATAGAATTTTGCAGATGCTGGCGAATAAGAAATTCTATCCAATATCTTAACCTGAAAAATACTATTATGGTAAATTCTATTCGGAATCAATCTGATTAAACTTTTTGAATAAATGATTTAATCTACTGAACACAGATATTTTCTAAGAACCCCCAATTGTACTAAAAAGCAATTGGGTTTTTTTTTATTAAATCATTCAGCACGGTTCCCTGAATTTTCCACATCAGATAGAAAATCATTCACAACCTGCAGATATTCTTCAGTCTTTTCAAGATGATGTTCATGGGAAGCATCTTGAAAAATATGCAGCCTGGAACCGGGCAGATTTTCCTGATAATAGCCGGTGGTAGCTGGTGTGGCTTCATCATATTCACCGCAGGTGAACAGAACCGGCAGCTCGATCTTGGATAACTGATCTACCCGTTCATAGTTTTTCAAACTGCCTCTCACCGTAAATTCACTAGGTCCCCACATATATTCATATTGCGCCAGATTCAGTTCAGAAAATGCTCTGTTAAGATATTCCGGCCAGTTTTCCAGGCGGCAGACATGTTTGCGGTAAAATTCCATCATGGCATTTTGATATTCTGGAGAATCATATTCTCCGGTTTGTTCGCACTGCAGGATGGCTTTTCTGGTCTTTTCCGGTAATTGTTCAATATATTTCTGCTGGTCGTCAGTCCAGCGGGAAGTACTGAGCAGAGGACCGGAGAGAATCAGACTTTTTACGCCATGAGGGTTTTGGCTGAGCAGATATTCGACAGCCAATGACGAACCCCAAGATTGTCCTAATAAATGCACTTGATCCAATCCTAAAGAGTTGCGTACCTGCTGCAGTTCTTCCACAAAACGTTCTATGGTCCAGAGGGAAGTGTCAGTCGGTCTTTCGGAATTACCGCAGCCCAGTTGATCATAAAAGATCACAGGACGGTTTTCAGCGAGCCTTTCCAGAGGTTCCAGATAAGTATGCGAAGCACCGGGACCGCCATGCAGAATGAGTAGAGGTATTCCGGGATGATTCTTTCCCACAATTTTATACCAGACCTTGCCGCCGGTTACAGAGATGAATCCTTCTTCCACATTTTCGGTCGATTTTGTAATTTCAGAATTCTTGAGCATAACACATCCTCCTATTAAAATACCCAATGAGACTACTACCATTAAAATAATTATAAATTCTTTCATCTTTTTCATCTCAGCAATTTCTTCATTTCAAAACATCTTATCTTGGACAGCCAAGCAGTTTTCATTTTTAACCTCTTTTTAAAAATTTCATAGATCCAAACGGATTGGCTGATGATTATCTGTCAAACAAAACACATATCCACCAGCCGGGATATTTTGGAGACGAGCAGCACCTGTGGTTCGTGAAAAAGATCAGGCAGGGCGGTAGATGTGTCTTTCATCAATTTATGGCAAACCCGCCTTGAAATCCGTTTTGTCACCACTGTTCAGGACGTTTTTTACTATTTCAACAGCAGACATTTTTTCATTGCTTCGGTTTTTCCGTTAACGTCCAATTTATAGAAATAAATTCCTGATGAGACTGGCTTTCCAGATTCATCTTCACCATTCCAGACAACAGTATAATGACCGGCTGAGAGCTGATCGCTGAAAAGCAGTTTAACTTTCTGCCCCTTTACGTTGTAGATTGCTATTTCTGCCGATTGCGAAACGCCGACCTCCGAAATCTGAAATCTGATTTTTGTCGATGGGTTGAACGGATTGGGGAAATTGCTGAGTATATCATTTTCCTGAAAGAGAACAGGATAATCAATACTTGTAAAATCTGCTGTATCGAATAAATTGAAACCTCGATACCTGTTACAGGTAAACAAATAATCATCTTTTGCAATTAAATCAACAGTTTTCAAATTCCATCTTACAGAACTATCAAATACAGGATTGTATAGGTTTGCAATATCATAGATAATCAAATCATTCCAACTAAGGTCTGATATATAAAGTTTCTCATTATCAATAAACATTTTCCAGGCTATTTGAGAACTTTCCAAGAGTCGGATTTCAGAAATTAAAATTATACTCATCGGATTGCTGATATCATAAATTTGAATCAAATTATTATTGGACATGAGAACATACAAAATATCATCCTGAATAATCATATCCTTCATTGGTTCAGGTAATGTCCATTGAGCCAACGTGATTATATAATTGGCGGGATTAGAAACGTCCAGGAGAGTTAAATCATATCCATCTGAGACATAAGCCAAAGTCCCAATATTTTCTATTCGGTAAATTCCAATATCCGGATAATGAGCCACCAAAACGGGATCATAACCGGAACTGTAATCATAGACTGAAAGACCATAAACGAACCAGCTGTTTGCCAAATACACATATCCATTGTATGCACAGATATCTTCAGCGGTCACACCTTCAATAAAACAGGAACCGGCTTGATGAATATTGGATAAATCACTAGTATCAAATACAAATAACCGATGAATATCACTTACAACAAGACTGATAAACACATGATCTTCAATTGCACAAATTTGTATACAACCAGCAGTACCTACACCATATGTGTACAGTACTTCAGGATTTTCAGGATCTGATATGTCCAAAAAGTAAATCAAACTATTATGATATAAAACTAACAAATTCTCATAAACTTCAACATTATTCAAATAGCACCTGTAATCTAAATTATCCAGAAGCGAGATTGGAGGTTCAGGGTCTGAAACATCAATAATTAAAAAATTATCATCAGAATATTCAGCTAGAAATACTGTGTTTTCATCATGAACTGCAAGCTGTGTTACTCCCTGACTGGCATTGATTTGAGTGTCAAATTCACTGATCACGAAAATTTCATTAAAATTAGTTATATCCATTAATTGAAACCCCAATTCACCACAGGCAAGATATGCTTTGTTTTCCAAAATATCAACATGTTTATATATCAGACCAGTATAAATATCTGCTATCTGGTTTAGATTGAACGGGTCTGAGAAATCGTAGATTCGAAAATACATATTGCATGCACAATATCCAATGTTATTAATCAGCTTTATAGAATTGAAATGTATGTCGGAGTAAGCCATAACTATCTGAGGATCTGTGTTTTCAGAAATATCAACTACCAGACAAGTCCCGGAACCAAAACCAAAGAGATAACAATATTCATTTTCAATAGCCATGCATTTAGTAATCAAGTCATGAGATAATTGACTCACTAATGTTGAATTAGACGGAATACTTATATCAAATATTAAAAGAATCGAATCCCAATCTTGAGGATCATAGATATCTACGTAAGCATGATCGTTATAAATGCTTGATCGATTTACCTTATAATGGCTACTTGGTGTATTGGTAGAATATTCATAAATGATACTTGGATTCTTTGGAACATTGAAATCAATAATGAAATAATAACCAGTTTGAGTATCATAATTACAACCAGAAATAAATGCCAGACTGTCTTTAATGCTCATACTGCTAAGTGTTTCAAGAAAAGGTGTTTCACTGAGCATTAATGGATTATAAAGGTCGGATATGTCATAAATGTTGAAACTATGATTTTCCAAAGTGATAGCTAAATTATCCATTGTTTCAACCTGTCTAGGATATTCTGATGTTAAGGGAATTCCGCTGATACGCTGATAAACTGAAAAGCAGTTTGAAGAAAGCAACATTAGAAAAATAAAACAAAATATTTGTTTAATTGAATTTGACATATTACTATTCATGAAGACCTCCTTTTTTAACAATAGCAATATTTAAAATCCCTTTCATCAACCTTTCTATTTTAACAAGAGCATCCTATTTACAGCCAGCTCTTTATTTCCCGAGACCAGTTTGTAGAGATAAATGCCGGAAGCAACCGGATTGCTGTTTTCATCATCGCCGTTCCAAATTACACTGAATCGTCCTCGTCCTTTGATTGTCTCGGGATGACACAAACTCGGACGAATTGTTTTTATTTTCTGCCCCTTTACGTTGTAGATTACTATTTCTGCCGATTGCGAAACGCCGACCTCTGAAATCTGAAATCTGATCTCTGTAGTCGGATTGAAGGGATTGGGGAAATTAGTGAGTTGAATAAGTTCAGGCAGAAGTTGGTCTTCGACTTTTGTTTGCGTCTCTGCCACCATCGATACAGAGATAGCTCCATTAGCCGGAATTGATACTTTGACATAACACACAGCAAATTCTCCGGATTGATCGATTTGCATGATCTGACCGCCATAAACGGAATAATCATCCGCTTCTCCCGGCATGATGAATTTCAGCTGAGCTTCGTTGAAACTCAAATCGTGAGCATTATGCAGATAGCAGTAAACACTGTCCGCCAGACCATTATTGGCAGGACTGAAAACCGTTTGCAGATTATTGCTGTTCGCACCGGCAGCAACAGTTTGCGTCGGCTGCAGCACATCATTATCTACATAGATGACCCGATAAGTGCGGTTGCCGTTGCAGGCGCTTTGCGTAGAGAGATTATATGGCTGCGAATTCAGACTTCCGGAATTATAATGGTTATGACCCCAGAGAGCCATATCGACGCCCAATTCTATCAGATCGATCTGATCGTCAAAATCATAATGATAGAAGAGCACTTTGGCGGCACTGCCGGCATGCTGCTGCAGATCAGCAGCCAGCCACTGCATTTGTTGATCGGTAAAACTTGTTGCACCATAAATGTTATACATGAAGCTGTCATAGTTATTATAAGCTTCCAATCCTATAAAATGCAGATATCCATAATCGAAGCTGTAGTTCTGAGTGTAATACGGCTCGAAAGGATGCGGATTTTCCAACCGGTTCCAGCCGAAAAATCTCCACCAGTTACGACGGGCAGTACCCGATGCCGGCGGCGATGAAGGCCAGCCGCCGATATCATGATTACCACTGGTCAGATAGAGTGGCACTTCAAATTCATACAACAGTTTTTGAGCTTTGGTGTAAACTCGGCGATTCTCGAAATCTTCCATTTCACCTTCGTTTACCAGATCACCGGTTAAAAGGACAAATTCAGGATTGATCAGATTGATGTCTCTAATCACTTCGCGAAAGCTGACAATTTCAGTAGAATCAGCCAGGGAAAGAGGATCGGGATAGTAAATCCGGGTGGGAAGATGCGGATCCGTTACGTGAACGAAATAATAGCTGTCTTTGAAAATCGGAATGATTTTGACACAGTTGCGAACGGTATCCGTTTCCAGACCAGCCGCACTGACCACCAGATCATATAACTCATAAATATCCGGTTGAGGTATCTCTGCCGTCAATTGCCAGCGCTGCAGATCAGGATTGAAGCTTGTATTGCCCAAAGACAGGGGAATAATTTTCTGCTGATGCTGCAGTTTGGCATTCCAGCCCGTAGTAGCAGGATCTGCCAGGCATTCAATGTTCAACTCTGCTGTGGGAACGACTATTGCCGGAATATTAGCCAGCGGTTTTTGGATGACTGTCAAAGTATCTCCAATCGGCAGACTTTCCAACTGCAGAACTATATCGCCTAAAGAAAAATAATTCACATCTACTGCTCCGATCTGGAAAGCTGAAAACTCGGGATTTCCGCTGCCGCTGCCCACTCCGACAAAATTGATCCTCAACAGGGTCTGGATTTGAGAAAAAGAAAAAACACCGCTGAATTCAACTGAGAGTAGGCCTGCTGCCGGCTGATCTATCTGGATCGTTCCCGCTGCCGAAAGAGTTCCCTCCAAATCAAGACCTGCATATTCCAGTACCGCCGGATTATAATGCAGAACAAAATCATATGCTGATGCTGTCTGCAGATCTCCCAGAAAACTTAGATGAACAGGCATCTCAAAAACCTGAGGAGTTAATTGATAATGATCCGGAATCGAGATAATATAGCTTTGGGGCGCAGACTGGATATCCTGCAGATTTCTGGGATTAAGCTTATATTCGCTCCATTCATAGGAAACATGACCTTTGAGACTGCTGAAAGGATAACCTGAAATGAGTGGAAAAGCCAGATCTTCCAGATTGAAGAATCCTGTTCCGACCAAGCAGCTGCCGCTGCCGTCACTTATCCGCCATTCACCGTATGAATTGTAATTCTGAGTTATAAAGGCATCATTCACTTCCACCAGCACACTTTCCAAAGCCTCCTGAGTATCGATCTGCTGTGTGGAAACAGGCACCGTGGCCGGCATAGCATTACCTGAATTTATGATGCTGCAGAAATCCGGATTCTTCAACTCTGTGAAACCGTAATATTCAAAAACTTCTGCCTGGATGATTATACTGTCACCCGGCGCTACATTCTGATTGTTGTCATAGATATATAATCCGTTCCAGCTGCCTCCGGTCGAGGAGGAAATGAAGAATCTGCCGTTATTGTAATCTGTTCCCGTTACAATACCACCGGTAAGAACAGTTTGTCCCTCATAAGGAGAAGGATAAGTGCCGCTGCTGCCAGGCTCGGTGGTGTATTGAATATCAAAGATCGAAATTCCCCAGAGAAGGTTGAAAGTTAAAATTGAAATTAAAAATAAAGATTTCATTATAATCACTCCCACCTCAGATTTCTGGAGATTGTTTTTTGTGTAAAGAAAAAATAATAAAACAACACACCCCCAAAGTGGAACGATGGATAAGGAAAACAAGTAAGTCCATCCTGCACAAAACCCTCCAGCTCTGATGATAAATAAAAATGATCTGCATCAACAGCCGCATGACCAGTCTGCATCTCAACTAATATCTCCGGAACAAGCCACTTGTTAAACATCGCTAACCCATTATCCAAATCAAAATTATTTGCTAGTTAAAGAGTCAGTATCGCCCAGCTTTTTTTGCTGATATATGGAGGCATCTTGCTTTTAGACAATCTTAAAAAATGCAATATTTTTTCTCTATCCATATCCCTGCCTCTGATTAAGATAATCATCAGTTTAAAAATCTGTTAAGATTTTTGTTTGAGCAAGTTTTTTATCTATCACCAAAGTTCGAATAACGTATCGCACCTGCCTCCGTTCATACCATTGTTCTACTTGCTCATCGCAAATTCGCCTGTTAATCAACTTTCAACCACATTAATGCAAGCATTAAGAACATATTCTTTTATTTCAACAGCAGACATTTCTTCACCGCTTCAGTTTTACCGTTCACATTCAATTTATAGAAATAAAGCCCGCTGGCAACCGGACTGCTGTTTTCATTGTCGCCATTCCAGATAACGGAGAGTGTGTGACTTTGAGATTTATCCGACTTGGCGGACTTTGAGACTCTGTGATTTTGAAATTCCGGGACTGGGATAGTTTTCACTTTCTGACCTTTCAGATTATAGATTTCGATTTTAGCATTTTCAATTTGTTTGAAGTCTGAAGTCTGAAAACTGATCTCTGTCGATGGATTGAAGGGATTGGGGAAATTCGAGAGGTGAGAGATGAGAGGTGAGAGATCAGTGATATCTTCCGGCAGCACATTCACGCCTTCCCACTCGATAGCTCCCATATCCGGCGCAGCACCATAATATTCGTCGGGAGTAAGATCGAGGATGACTTCGCCGTTCCATTCATAAAATGCAGTTCCGGCATTGATGCAGGGTGAATCTTGGTGCAGAGCAAAATTTCCTTCATCCGGATTTATGAAAAGAGGATCGGCTTCGATGTTTTCATCTCCCCAGATCACTTGCCCATTACCATTATTGATAATGGAGTTTTCACCACCTTCAAGATCAGAAAAATTGATTTCAAAATCTGCACTATTCCAATGATCAAGATAAATCTCTTCAGGTGAATTGTTCCAGCAGATAGAATTTAATAACAGGGTTTCTGTTTCGGAAATAAAAATTCCGCCCCCCGACTCGCTTGCTGAATTATTATAGATCGTGGAATTAAGGATCGCAACTTCATTTCCAGATATTAGATATAAGCCGCCACCATACCCGTTACTAACGTGATTATTACAAATTGACACATTTCTTAATTCTATCTCCGAGAAAACATCATTGTAGAATCCACCACCAGCATGAAGAGCAGTATTATTTTGGATTATTACGTTTTCCAAGGCTGCCTGCCCCCAAGTACAATGTAAACCACCTCCATACCAACTGGCTTCATTATCTCTGATCACAACATCCTTTATAATAACTCCGTCAGCACTATTACAAATCCCTCCTCCTTCACGGGCAATGTTATCCTTAACCAGAAGATCATTAAACTCGATATTATTTCCGGAAACTAAGTAGATGCCGCCGCCGTTATCATTTTCGGTATTTTCTGCAAAAGCGTCTCCGTTACAAATTGTCATTTTTTCCAAAATAAAGTCGTCACTATCACAATAAATAACTCTGGCTTGTTCTTCCGCATCGACAATCGTAGTTTCTCTACCTGCACCCTGTATCGTCAGGTAGCTTTTGGAATGCAGCGGATATGTTTCTCCGGTGGCGCCGGGAGAATAAATGCCTTCAGCCAAATAGACTGTATGAGGGTTTGCACTATTGGAAACGATTCTGGAAAGCGCAAAGGAAATTGTTTTGAAGGGGTCAGCGGGTGTTAAGCCGCTGTTCAGATCAGAACCATCGGGGCTGACGTAAACATCCTGATCGATCTGCTGAACCAGATGATGCAGAATATCAAAACTGAAGTTGCCGATCGGTTGAGCATAATAATTATCAGGAAATTCCACGGTAAATGTATCAACGATAACAGTTAGAACAGCACTACTGCTGTATATATCCCTGGCAAAACCGGTTGCTGTTTCATTCAAAAAGATATTAGAACGCTCAGTATCAGAGAATTGTGGATAAGAATCGGAAAAATATAATCCGCCTCCCAAATATTCCGAGGAGTTATATTTAACCGAAACATTTGTCAGGACTGGATCGGAATCGTCAAAATACACACCTCCTCCATTCCATTCCGATGAGTTATTCCTGATGATCAAATTACTGAAACCGGGATTGCAGTTATCGCAAAGGATTCCTCCTCCTCCAGCTTCGGAATGATTGTTCTCGATGATCAATTCATCAAGCAGGCAATCCTCTTCCAGATAATTTAGATAAATCCCGGAATCTGAGCCGTTTCTCACTGTCAGATTTTGAACTGCCGCATGAGAATAAAAGCAGTTCAACACCTGCCCGGTTTGTTCGGCATCCAGAATTGTGGAATACTTGTCAGCGCCCGAAAGAGTAAAAAAACTTCTGCATCTGATGGGATATACTTCTCCGTTCTGGGAAGGGGAATAAATACCTTCTGCCAGATGGATTGTATGCGGATTCTGGCTGTTTTCCCGGCATTTCAGATAGGCGTAATAAATCGTTTTGAGAGGATCATCGGCAGAAAGTCCGCTGTTTTCATCGGAACCGAAGGGGCTTACAAAAACATCGGCATCGACGGTTTCCACTTTGGCATGCAGAATATCAAAAGTAAAATTATCAATGTTTTGCACAAAATACTCAACCGGTTCCAGCACCGTAAAAGTGTCCAGTACAGCATTCACAGTGCAATTATAAGCTCCCAGGTCTTGCCCGTTCACAAGACTTGAATTCAGATAGATACTGCAACGATTATCGCTGTCAAAAATAGGTTGGGAGGCATTGAAATAAGCGCCATAACCATTGTTATTGTGGATGGAAACTCCGGATAAATGCGGATCGACAAGATAACAGAAAAGACCATTACCCAGATTATCGGCAATTACTACATTTGTAAGGTTGACCATTGAACAACTTCGTAAATAAATTACAGTAACGCCTTCTGAGTTTTGCAGAAAAGAGACATTTTGCATTGTGAATTCCGAATCGCGTCCAAAAAAACCATTACCATTTGCCTGCCTGACAGTTAAATTCTTGATAACCACATCCTCAATTCCATAGATATAAATGCCTGTATTCGTCTCTTCCGCATTTAAGATCGTGGTCGATTGACCTTCACCTTCGAGGGAAATATGATCGATTGGTTTAACCGGAAATATTTCACCCGTTGCAGAGGGAGAGTATGTTCCTTCCGCCAGATAGATCGTTAAATGATTCAGGCTGTCAGGCAGGATCTTCTGCATGGCACAGAATATCGTCAGCAGCGGATCATCGGGAGTCAGACCGCTGTTATCATCCGATCCGAGAGGACTTGCAAAAACATCTGAGACAGTTTGAGTAACCTTGGCATTCAATATATCAAAACTGAAGTTTTCTATCGGTGATGTCTGTAACTCCGTAGGAACCATAACTGTAAAGGTATCAACAATCACATTACAAAGGCTATATGAAAATAGATCATATCCTATATTACTCATGCCGGAAGAATAATTGTAATAAATATTACATCTGTTATCGGGATCAAAATTTGTTTCACCCTGCTGATATATTCCACCCGCATATTCTTCCGCAGTGTTATGAGAAATAGTTACTCCGGCTAAATTGATTGTTCCAGTAGTAGATATCCCACCACCATAATTTGCTTTATTGTCGCTGATACAGCCGTTTATAAAATTTATCGATGCATCATAATAACATTCAATTCCACCACCCCTTCCATAACCTGTACTGATATTCCCGGTTATGAATACGTTATTTAAGTCCACGGTGGAAGTTCGGCAGGAAATTCCTGCTCCGCCAGGCGAACTGGCTCCATAGTCACAGGTTGTCAGGTTATCTTTGATGATCACGTCATTCAAAGTAGGAGAGGCATTATTGCAGCAGTATATGCCACCACCATTGTAGAAGCAGGAGTTATTTCGGATAATTGTGTTGCTGATAACCGCTTCCGATTCGTCATTTATGAGCATTCCACCGCCATCGTGAGAAGCGTAGTTATCGTTTATCAGGCAGTTGTTTATCAATATGTCGGAATATCTGAGTTCTATCGCTC
>NPID01000418.1_pt1 | contig 19556 bp, 16 predicted proteins | sample 8637491 | NCBI WGS metagenome assembly NPID01 (sample SAMN07420843, study PRJNA396082) | bioreactor metagenome | isolation source: sample BA6 brine-fed electro-methanogenic bioreactor BA | place: Japan: Kochi | collected 2016-06-14 | reverse complement strand
ACTACGAACTACTCCCGAAGTGCAAACGCTATTATCCTAGCGGAAGGCCGCCTTGTGCGACAAGGGAAAAATGATAACTGAACGCCGGGTCGTCTGCGCACGGCCTAAAAACAGACACCCGAGCGTATGCCGGATCAGTTAGGGATGATGGGTCGGTTGCGGGGCGGTTCGGGTGGGGTAAACCGTCTGGATAATCTGGCGGCGTTCTCCCCCGGAATGGGGGCGACTTGGTCGATTATCCTCCCGTATGGGGTCAACGCCAATGGTAACCCAGCCGGTTGAGCGCTTGAATTTGAGGATCTCTCCTCTGCGGATAAACCCCTCCAGCCGATCAGCCTTGACCATGTCGAAACGATGGTCAGTATACATAACATTGATGAGCATGGCTGATTCCTTTGAATTGGAAGAAAATTGCCAATGCCCTGATGATACCATATGTCTTTAGAATTTCGAGGGAAATTTTTCAGTTGCCAGCGTGCCGCAGTTTGAGGGTTCGTTATTTGACGTACAGTGCAGCGCTAAATCGCTGTGGAATGGGACGGGCGAAAAGACGATGATTTAAACAATGTTTAGTCGCTTTTAACGTTAAGGAAGTCTTCTTTTTCGAAAACACCGTTTGAATAAGCTTTATCTTGATTGATGGGGTGGAGAATACGCCTCTCTACCCGACGCTGTGCACGATCTATCAGTAATGCTTTTAAGGAAATTTGTTTTCGCCAATCTTGGCTTTTTTGGCACATCCGTGGTCTGCCCTTTGCACAAATGGTCTTTTCAATGACGAGCAGATTTCCTTTTTCTGCTTTTTGTACCGACCTTTTTCGCCGTGAGGTTGAAATATGTCGTTTGACTTTTCATTCATGCATGGAGGCGGAGGCGGCATTATATGAGTCATGGACGGGTTCTTATCGTTGACGACGAAAAATTGATCGGTTGGTCATTGACCCAGATGCTTGCCGGCGCAGGCTATGAGGTTGAACTGGCCGCGTCGGGCAGCGAGGCCTTGGAGCGATTTGAAACGTTTCGTCCTCACATGATTCTGCTCGATATCTTTTTGCCGGATGTGGACGGCATTGAACTTCTGCGCCGATTCAAGGCGGCTGATCCTGAAGTGATGGTGCTGATGATTACAGCCAACGCCCAGGCGGATTTTGCTGTGAGCGCCTTCAAACTCGGTGCTTTGGATTACATCGGCAAGCCTTTTCGCATGGACGACGTGCGCCAGATGGTGCGGCAGGCCTTTGAAAAAAAGCATTTGGAAGCGCAGGTTGACTCCTCCGCGCGCGGAGCCCGGCGGCAGTTCGGTCGCGATCAACTGGTGGGCAATTCGTCGCAGATGATCGACGTGTTCAGGATGATCAACATTTGTGCCGAGAGCGATGTCAAAAGTGTGCTGATTCTCGGGGAGAGCGGTACGGGAAAGGAATTGGTCGCGCAGGCGATACATCATCACAGCTCCCGCAAACAGGAACCTTTTATCGAGGTCAATTGCGCGGCGATCCCCGAAAACCTCTTGGAAAATGAGTTGTTCGGGCATGAGCGTGGTGCTTTTACCGATGCCCATCGCGAGGAGAAGGGAACTTTTGAGCTTGCCGACGGTGGGACCGTTTTTCTCGACGAGATCGGCGATATGCCCCTGCCAATGCAGGCCAAGATCCTCAAGGTTATCGAATCCAAACGTTTTCGCCGTCTGGGCGGCAAAAATGATATTGATGTCGATGTCCGCATTATTGCTGCGACTCATCAGAATCTCCCCAGGCTGGTTGAGCAGGAGAGATTTCGGGGAGATCTCTTTTATCGCCTCAATGTCATGACGATTCAACTGCCGGCATTGCGCTCCCGCCGTGACGATATTCCCAAGCTGGTCGACTACTTCATTGATCGCCTGAACGACGAATATGGCCGGCGACTGGAAGGACCCGCGCCCGATGCGCTTGAGGCGCTTATGCGCTATGACTGGCCCGGCAATGTACGTGAGCTGCGTAACACCATTGAGCGGGCCATGATGCTCGAGCAGGGGCGCATGCTTTCGGTTGCCAGCCTGCCTGCGGCGGTACGCGGAAAATTTAGCGCGGAACAGACGGATCGCCCGGAACGGGACGCCAGGGCGGGAGGAACCTCTTTTGAGCTTCCACTGGAGGACATGTCATTGGAAGAGATGGAGAAACATGCCCTGCAGCAGGCGATGATACGCGCTGGGGGGAATCAGACCAAGGCGGCGCGCCTGCTTAAAATGAGTCGCGACACCCTGCGCTATCGGCTGAAGAAGTTCGGCCTGCATGAAACGCAAACTTAGCTTCCGCTTAAAGCCGCCCGCAGGTGGGGCATATGCCCCGCTATTGGACTGAAGCATAGGCCATTTGCCCCGCAATGACGAGGTTTGACGAATCCACCGCATATGCTGCCAGTAGTCCGGGGGCGGTAACTCCCCGCCGTACATGGTTTTTGAATTTTTTGCAGAGTCTCCCGACCGGAAGGCATGTCCGTTGCAGGCAACATGCAGTGACTTCAGCGCTCAACCCGGTCAGGCGGAATTTTTAACGGCCGGGTGGCAACGTACCACCCCCCAACTCCCTAGGTCTGCAATCGCCCGGTCCCTCCCCCAAGGGGGCCGGGACTTTTTTTGCCTTTTCCTTGCGCCATTTTCTGTGAGAGTATTAACCGTCTGTATATTTTTGGTCTTTTGGACCGAAGAACTCGCCTGTTGTTTTTTGAACGGCTGAAAACGGTTTTTATACTTGATAAGAAGGGAAAGTTTCTGCATGTCAATCCATTCGAAAGTCCTTTTTTTCGTTCTTTTCTCTGTCCTGCTGGCGTCTCATGCTCCGGCTGCCCAAGATCAGGTGTTGGTGCAGATTGGCGAGGTTGAGATTACTGATTTTGATCTCAGTTTGCAGATGCAGCGCAGCATGCCGATGCAGGTGGGGTTCCATGGAAAGATCTCTCCCGACAGAATGGCGGAGATCAGGCAGAAAAATCTGGACGAGTTGATTGAGCGGGCCTACAGAGTCAATTGGGCTCGTGATCATCAGATCACCGTTGCGCCTGACCGCATTGACGAAGCGATGAAGCCCTTCATGCGTGGTTATTCGTCGATCGATGAGATGAAGTCGATGGTGGGTGAGGATGTGTACACCGGTCTGCGAACCTGGGTTTACCGCGCCCTGCTGGCTCAGGAGGCTGAGCAGGCTTACCTGGAAGGCAAGGTCGATGTCGCTGACGGGCAGGTTGAAGCCTACTACGAAGAGAACAAGGAGCGTTTTTTCAGACCGCGCCAGTTCAAGGCCAGTCATATCCTGGTCAAGGTCGACCCTGCCGCCAATGAGCAGGAACGTGAACAACTGCGGATAAGAGCCCGGGAGTTGGCCGAACGGGCGCGATCAGGCGAGGATTTTTATGATCTGGCCTATTTCAACTCAGACGACAAGCGCCGGTTCGTCGGTGGTGACTTGGGGACCTTTCATGAGGGGCAGACGGTCAAGGCGTTCGAAGATGCTGTGGTAAAGATGAAGCCGGGAGAGATTTCCGACCCGGTTCGGACCCGTTTTGGGTATCACATCATTAAGCTCGCAGACGTCGAGGAAGCCCGGCAGATGCGATTTGACGAGATGGAAGCTAAAATCCGGGCCGATCTTGAACAAAAGCAGCGCGATGCGCTATTGAAAACCTGGCGAAGTGAACTCAGGGAAGAATATCCGCTCCAGGAGGAGGCTGCTGAAGCGGCCCGATAATGGAATCTTCCTGAATAAGGGTATTGAAAGAGTGATTCCCCTTTTACGGCCGAATGATGCGTCCGGCTTCACTGAGATGAGTGGCGATATCATGCATGTTGGATATGCGTCCCACGACGACGTCTTCCTTAAGGTGAAAGTATTCCAGACAAAGGCCGCAGGATGCGATGTCGACGCCTTTCCCCGCCAGTTTCTGCAGCGCTTCCACTGCGCTATGGCCCGCACAAACCAGCTTCACTCCAGTGTTGACGAAGATTATGGCGTCAGGGAGGCGGTCGAGTTCGAGCAGAGTGACCAGGAAGTTGCGGAGCAGGACACCGCCCAGTTCATCATCGCCGCTTCCCATGATGTCTGCAGCGATGTAGACAAGTGTTTTGCCGTCGGCAGGGCGCCTGTCGATGTTGCAGGATATGGATTCGATGCCGGGGGTCAGGCGGAGCCGGTGGCCGTCGGATAAATTGCTGATATCGATGCCGTAGCCCAGGCTTTCGCCCAGGCGGCGGACATTCTCACAGGCGACGCTGTCGCTGACGAGAACTTCGACGGTCTCTTCTTGTTGAGCAAGAAGAAGCTTTCGTGTTTCGATGACGGGAGCAGGGCATTTTTTTCCGCGGCAGTCGAGAATCTGCATGATATTTCTCTCACTTTTTTCTATAACTGATGTATGTATGGCCCGTTGCGCTCTACTGAGAGAGCAAAATTCGAGCGGGCGGAACAGGTTGAATTTTCGGTATCGTTATTTTCGATACGACCTATCGAGGAGCTTTCGTGTATCGGCAGAGTTTAATGTCGATGACACGATTTGACAAGGGATTGCTGCAACCCGATGCTGGATCATCTGATTTATATCTGCGACGACGAAGATGGAATGCTGCGTTATCTGCGCAAAATGCTCACTGGACAGGGTTTTTCCGTCGAAGTTTTTTCAAGCCCCCTGCTTCTGCTGCGAAATCTGGAAGAGTCTGCCGAGGAGCCTCCCAATCTGCTGCTGCTGGATATGAAAATGCCAGAGATGGACGGGATCGAGACTCTGCGCCGCGTTCGCGGCCTGCAGCCGTCTCTTTGCGTTGTCATGATGACAGGGCATGGCACGATCGATTCAGCTGTCGAGGCAATGAAGCTTGGAGCTTTCGATTATCTCACCAAGCCTTTCCCGCAGGAAAAACTTTTTGCAGTGGTGCGTCATTGCCTGGAGCGTTCGGAACTGCTCGAGGAGAATCGCGCATTACGACGGGAGATCAGAAACCAGGACGATCCCGGTCCGATCATTGCCGAAGGGAGGGGCTTTCGCGAGATCCTCGATCTGGCGCGACGGGTGGCAAAAAGTGACTCTTCGGTGCTTATCCTGGGTGAAAGCGGTACCGGCAAGGAGGTTGTCGCCCGCTATATTCATCGAAACAGCGCCCGAGCCGACCGCAGATTTCTGGCGGTCAACTGTGCGGCTCTGGCCGAAACGCTGCTGGAAAGCCAGTTGTTCGGTCACGTCAAAGGGGCTTTTACGGGAGCTTCCCAGACTCAAAAAGGGCTTTTGGAAGAAGCCAATGGCAGTACTCTTTTTCTCGACGAGATCGGTGATGTAAGCCCCTCGCTGCAGGCCAAGTTGCTGCGGGTGCTGCAGGAAGGAGAATTTCTGCCGGTCGGTGGCACAAAGCCGCGTCACGTCGATGTCCGCTTCGTCGCCGCCACCAACAGGGATCTGGAAAAGGAAGTGGCCGAAGGGCGTTTCCGCGAGGATCTTTTTTACCGGCTCAATGTCATCAGCCTGCACCTGCCGCCGCTGCGCGAGCGCGTTGAGGATATTGATTCTCTGGCGCGGCATTTCCTGGAAAAGGTCACTGCCCGGAATCATTCACCGGTGCGTCGAATTGAGCCACAAGTCATTGCGGCCCTGCAGGCGCATGACTGGCCCGGCAATGTACGCGAACTTGAAAATGTCATTGAACGCGGCACAATTCTGGCGGAGGGGGAAACTCTGACCCTTGCGGAGCTGCCGGGCAAGGTCAGCCGGGCGTCCCGCCCCGAGCCGGTGGTTCCCCGGGGCGGAGGCAATCCTGTCTCCCTGAGGGAGGCTGAAAAGCATCAGATTGTGCTGGCCCTTGAACGGACCGGCGGCAATAAAAGTCGTGCCGCAGACCTGCTTGAGATCACCCGCAAGACCCTCGCGCGCAAGATCAAGGAGTACGGACTGGAGTCAAATGAGGGCCAGGGTGCGTCATGATCCATATCGCTGCTCCCGGCCGGACCATCCGGGCAAGAATCACTCTTGCCGCTCTGCTGCCGCTGCTGACCACTATGATCGTGGTGTTTTTTCTCGGCTCTTATCTGATCGACGCCTGGATAATCGGAGAAGCGCAGAAAAAAGTTCGTCGCGACCTGGAAGCCGCCCGTGCCGAATACGACCGGCAGGGCGAAAAGGTGCTCGACATCCTGGGGGATGCCGCCCGCCTGGCGGGCTCCTCATCCTCGTCCATTTCCGCCGGTTTCGATGCCGTTCGTCTGCAGGACTTTATCGATCAGGACCCCATTGATTTTCTGACGCTGACCGATAAACAGGGGCGGGTCGCGAAGCGTGGGAGTGAAGTTCCTCCGGCTGATCCGGGAGCTGAATTCAGACCATTTATCGATGCGGCCCTTGCCGGTCAGAGTGTCGTTGCAACGCTTCTGGTGCCTGAGGGTGACCTGCAAAGGGAAAATCCTGCGTTGCCGCTGCGCGCCCATATTGAGGCAGCGTCTGGCGCCGGCGCCCATTCTGCCGATACCGGCGAGCGGGTGATGCTGGTTCTTGCGGCCTGTCCGGTGAGAGATGTTCAGGGCAGGGTTACAGGAAGTCTTTATGGCGGGGTTCTGATCAATCACAACCTGGCGCTGGTCGACCGCATCAAGCACCTGGCCTACGGGGATGAGCAGTTCGATGGGCGTTCGCTGGGCAGCGCGACTCTGTTCCTGGAGGATGTGCGTGTGGCCACCACTGTTCGTCTCGACGACGGGCGCCGCGCTCTTGGGACCCGCATGTCGCGGGAAGTGGCCCAGGCCGTGCTGAAGGAGCAAAAAACCTGGATCGACCGCGCACGGGTGGTCGACGACTGGTACCTGACCGCTTATGAACCGCTGCACAACCCGGCAGGGCAGGCGGTCGGCGCATTGTACGTCGGTTTGCTGGAGGCGCCCTACAGTGCGCTGCGCACCCGAGCAACGCTGGTGCTGGCTGCAGTGATGCTGGCCGGTGCGGTTCTGGGATACGTGCTTGCGGCGCGCGGGGCGCGGACGTTGGCACGGCCGATTCGCGAACTATCGGAAATGGCTCAGGGGATTGCCCGTGGACAGTCTCGCGCCGACCTGCGCGGAGGCGGGTGCGAGGAGTTGGATCGCCTCACGTCGGCTTTCAACCAGATGACGCATTCGCTGCATGAGCGTGAAGAAGAACTGCGCCGTCTCAATCAGAGCCTGGAACTCAAGGTCGCCGAGCGCACCCGCGCGCTTGAAGACAAAAATCAGCAACTGCTGCGGACTCAGCAGGAGTTGGCGCGCAACGAGAAGCTGGCCGCGATCGGAGCCTTGGCGGCAGGGGTGGCTCACGAAATCAACAATCCCACGGCGATCATTCGCGGCAACACCGAATTGCTGCTGATGGAACTGTCCGAGGGGGCCGCCGGTCGGGAAGAAGCGGAAGAGGTCAAGAAGCAGACCGACCGAATTTCGCGCATCACCGGCAACCTCCTGACCTATGCCCGGCGCCGCAACATCAAGGACGGAGCCCCCCATACCCTTGATGCTGTAGATATCAATCATCTGCTCGATGATATACTCGCGCAGCTTCCGCATCAGGTCGATATGGCGGCTGTCACGATCGAGCGCGACTATGAAATGCAGGCGCCGATGCTTTGCGGTGATGGCGGACAGTTGCGACAGGTTTTTGTAAACCTGTTGCTCAATGCCGTCGAAGCGATGTCGGGCCGTGGAGAGTTGCGTCTTTCAACCACAGTAAAAGATGGTACAATCAGTGTGGCAATTGCCGATGACGGGCCGGGGATGAGCCCTGAGCAGGCTGAAAGGATCTTTGACCCTTTCTTTACCACCAAGAAAGAGGGGACCGGTCTCGGCCTGTCGGTTTCTTTCGGCATTGTGCAGCACCATGGTGGAACCATCACGGTTTCCGCGGTGCCGGGGCAGGGGGCAACCTTTACAGTTTCACTGCCTTTCGACCGCGGGCAGCACTGACAAGGGGCATGGGGGATTTGATGACATTGAAAAAAACATTTGGGATAATTGTTGCAATTCTTGTTTTCATTCTGGCCATGGTGGCGGTATCCTACAGTTGGAACTGCCGCTCTCTGCCGGAAGAGGATGCGCGTATCGCCGCAGCACGCGTTGCGGCCATGGACCTGGCTGTTTCCCTGAAAGGCCAGTTGATGAGGACCATCAATGAGGACGGGGCTGTGGCGGCGATCCCTTTCTGCCATGAACGGGCACCCAATATCACGCAGAGCCTTTCCGAATCGCGCGGCTGGCACATCGGGCGGACCGCGCTGCGGGTGCGTAACCCCGACAACAGTCCCGATGATTGGGAGCGCGACGTTCTTGAAAAATTTTCACAACGGATTGAGAATGGCGGTGCGGTGGCGGAACAGGAATTCTGGCAGATCTGCGAGTCGCCGGAAGGCAAGCGGCAGTTTCGCTACATGAAGGCCATCCCCACGGGAGAAGTCTGCCTGGTGTGCCACGGCTCCAATATTGCCCCTGAGGTGGCCGAAAACCTTGATCGCCTCTATCCCCAGGATCAGGCTCGCGGTTTTGAACTGGGAGAGTTGCGTGGTGCGGTCACCATTACCCGCGAACTGGAAAACGACGCCGGAAATTCGACTGAATCAGCACCTGAGGAGCGAAAATAATGTTCAAACGGACTCTGGTGGCAGCGGCTTTGTTTCTGCTTCTGGCTGCCTGCGGCGATTCGGCCGCCAAACTCTATGAAACCGCGCAGTTTGAAGAGATGCAGCGCAACACCGAACATGCCTCCAAGCTTTATCGCGAGATTCTGTCCCGCTACCCCGAGGCTCCGGAAGCACGGTTGGCAAGAGAGCGTCTGGAGGCTCTGGAAGGAAAATAGACATCGTCACTGTTCAGCAGGGACGACAGGGCACGACGGCATCGTTTTCGGTGACAAACTCGCCTGGGGCTCAAACAGCTACCTCAGAACTCAACCGCCGTGCCCTGCCGCCCTGTCGAGCATGTCTGCGGGACAGTGACTGGAAATCTTTATTTCTTCGGGCTCTGCGCCAGCCGCGCCACTGATTCAACATGGGGTGTCTGCGGAAACATGTCGACCGGCTGAATCTCGTCACAGCGGTACCCCTGTTCGGCCAGAAGCGCCAGGTCTCGGGCCAGCGTCTCGGGGTTGCAGCTCACATAGATGAGCGTGCGCGGCGCCAGTGAGGCGACGGCACTCAGTACTTCCGGATCGCACCCCTTGCGCGGCGGATTGACGGTGACCACAGCCGGTCGGGATGTCAGCGCCAGGTCTTCGAGAATCTGGGCCGCATCACCGGCCAGGAAACGGCAATTGCCAAGCTCGTTGAGTCGCGCATTGTCCGCGGCGTTGCGCACCGCTTCCTGCACCACTTCAACTCCGGTCACCGAGCGGGCGTCGCGGGCAAGATTCAAAGCGATGCCGCCGATGCCGCAATAGAGATCGACTGCTTCCTCCTCCCTGCTCAACCCGGCCCATTCCCGCGCCAATTGGTAGATGCGCTCGGCCTGGTCGTGGTTGACCTGAAAGAAGGCATTGGGCCCGATGCGCAGCTTAAGATCGGCGACCTGATCGAGCAGGCTGGGATGGCCCATCATCCGCAGGGTCTGGTTGCCCCAGATGACATTGCCGCTGCCGGTGTTGATATTCTGATGCACCGACACCACATTGGGTACTTTTTTCACCAGCCATTTGGCCAGATGGATCACTTCGCGGTCGCAGCGCTCGCGGGTGACGAAAGTCACCATCGCTTCGTTGCGCTGTGGGCTGACCCGCACCACCAGGTAGCGCAGCAGCCCGTGATCCTTGTCGGGGCGGTAAACAAAAACCCCCTGTCGTTCGATCTCCTCCCGCACCACCGCCACGATCTCATTGATCAGTGGGTGATGCAGCGGACAGCCGCCGATGTCGATCACCTGATGGGTGTTGCGGCGGTAGAGGCCGATTTTGACCTTGCCGCGCTCCTTGCCGATGGCCAGTTTGGCGCTGCTGCGGTAACCCAGTTGTCTGGGCGCCTCCAAGACGGTATTGACTTTGATTTCGGTCAATTGAGGATGGGCGGCCAGGGCGCGTGCCACCTTTTCGTGTTTGAAGCGCAACTGCGCCGCATAATCCATGGAGATCAGCGGGCACCCCTGGCACTGCTCTGCCATCGGGCAGTTCTGCCGACGGCTGCGTTCGCGGGCGTTGGTCAGCCGTTTGACCATGCGGGCCCCGATGGTGTGGCGCCCCTCGTATTCAATCTCCGCCAGAATCTTTTCACCCGGCAACGCGCCCACTACTCGTACGGTTTTGCCGCCCTGCTCACACAGGCCGATGCCTTCTTCGTCGAGCCGTTCGATGGTGAATTCTTCTCTGCGTTGCTGCTGACCTTTTTTACGCCGTGCCGTCATGTCAAACCTTTCTTGCGGGAACAGAATGAATTGTGGCAAGTTAAGACTTTGCGCTTCCGCTGTCAATGAGGTTCCGCGATGCGATGCCTCATTTTGCGGCGTGCTGTGCTTCAATGATTCCAGATGAAAGGGTGAATCCGGTCCCATGAACCATCAATCCCGCCAGATCCATGTCGGATCCGTTGCCGTCGGGGGCGGCGCGCCGGTGACGGTGCAGTCCATGACCAGCACTGATACTCGCGATGTCGCAGCCACCTGCGCCCAGATCGACCGCCTGGTCGCCGCCGGCTGCGAAATCGTGCGTTGTGCGGTGCCTGACGCCGATGCCGCCTCTGCCCTGACGGCCATCCGAACGCACTGCCCGATCCCTTTGATTGCCGATATCCATTTCGACCATCGTCTGGCTCTGCAGGTGATTTCAGGGGGCGTCGACGGCTTGCGCATCAACCCCGGCAACATCGGGGACCATTGGAAAGTGGCGGAAGTGGTTGCCGCCTGCCGCGATCAGGGTGTCCCGATCCGTATCGGCGTCAACGGCGGCTCGCTGGAGAAGGCGTTGCTGGAAAAACATGGCCATGCGACGCCCGAAGCGATGGTGGAGAGCGCCCTTGGGCACGTGCATATCCTTGAAGAGCTGGGTTTCGATCAGATCAAAATCAGTCTCAAGGCTTCCGACATCCGGCGCACCGTGGCCGCCTATCGCCTGCTCGCCCGGCAGGTGGACTATCCTCTGCACATCGGCATCACAGAAGCGGGCACCACTTGGGCCGGAACCATCAAGAGCGCGGTTGGGCTTGGTGTTCTGCTCCATGACGGCATCGGCGACACGCTGCGGGTTTCCCTGACCGGCGATCCGGTGGAAGAGGTCAGGGTCGGCTGGGAAATCCTCAAGTCCCTTGGTCTGCGCGAGCGCGGCCCGGTTTTCGTCAGTTGCCCCACGTGCGGTCGCTGTCGGGTCGATCTGATCGCGGTGGCGGAAGAGGTGGAGCGGCGTCTGCACGACCTGCCCGAACCGCTGACGGTGGCGGTCATGGGCTGTGCCGTCAACGGACCGGGCGAGGCGCGCGAGGCCGATATCGGCATCGCCGGCGGCGAAGGGCAGGGGCTGCTGTTCCGCCGTGGCGAGGTGGTGCGCAAGGTGCCGCAGGCCGAGATGGTCGAGGCCCTGGTGGAGGAGGTTGAGTCTCTGCTGGCAGAGCGTTCCGCCGGCTGTCACAGTCAGGATAAAGATCACTGAGAAGGAGGTTGTGCAGGTTATGGTCGTCGATGCTGAAGAATGGGAACTCAAGCCCGAAGATCGGGAGTTGCGGGGATTCTGGATCGATCTGGGCAGCCGCATGGAGAAGGATGGCGCCTGGGCGCGCATCGAATGGCTCATTGCGGATCGGCTTGAACTGGTGGCGCGGGGCGAAGGAAAAAGCGCCCTGTATCGCGATCCGCAGGACGGGCGCCTGTGGGAGTTGGCCCATGACCACGCCGCGCTCAAGGATGGCGGCCCGCCGCGCCTGAGCCTGCTTGACGCCGAGAGCGCTGCGCGGCGCTACGGTCAGCTGGAAAAACCTTGAGGCAGAGGAAATGCGCGAAGTGCGTGCTTTTGCCGATCACTTTTCCGCACTGGCGGCGGGCTATCGCCAGTATCGCCCCGATTATCCAAGACGGTTGTGGCAAGAACTGTCGCAAAGGGCGCCCGGGCGAAATACGGTGTGGGACTGCGGCTGCGGCAGCGGACAGGCGGCGCTGGGCTTGGCTGACTTCTTCGGCCGGGTGGTCGCTACCGACGCCAGCGCCGAGCAGATAGCCCGCGCCCGCTGCCACCCCAACGTCACCTACCGCGTCGCGCCGGCGGAAGCTTCGGGATTGGCCGATGCGGAAGTTGACCTTGTCGTCGTCGCGCAGGCCCTGCACTGGTTCAATGTCGAAGCCTTTTACCGGGAAGCCCGGCGTGTGCTGGTTCCGGGAGGGTTGCTGGCGGTCGTGGGCTACGGCTGGCTGTCCGTCAACCCGCCCATCGACTGCCTGCTGCATCACTTTTACGCCGGGATTCTCGGCCCCTGGTGGCCGCCGGAGCGCCGCATCCTCGACCAGGGCTACCGCACCCTGTCGTTCCCTTTTCCGGAGCTGCCGGCGCCGCGCCTGACGCTGCGGGCCGAATGGGATTTCTCCCAATTGCACGGCTACCTGGAAACCTGGTCTGCCCTGAAGAACTATCGCTCAAGCCAGGGTCGTGATCCGCTGGCCCCGCTGCTGCCGGCCCTGACCCTCCTGTGGGGCGATCCGCGTCAGAAGCGTTTGGTGACCTGGCCGCTCTTTCTGCGTCTCGGTCACGTCGACTGAGCATCCCACATCTCACCCATTACGGCTAACTCTCCCAATCCTCTGGTGCAAACAGCGCCTCCACTGATTTTTTCCCCGGGGGCACCATGGGGAAGCAGTAACAGTCGGGATCAATGTCGATATCGATCACCACTGGCCCGTCAATCTCCATGGCTTTCATCAGGGCGTGGGAGAGCTCATCCTTGCGGCTGACCTTGATGGCTTTAACCTTGAAGCCGCGTGCGATGGTACAGAAATCCACATGGCCGCCCAGGTCTGTGGCGGCATAGCGCTTTTTCAGGAAAACGTGCTGGAACTGGCGCACCATCCCCAGTTTGCCGTTGTTGAGGACGATGGTTTTGACCGGCAGATTGTAATAGGAGCAGGTGGCCAGCTCCTGGATGTTCATCTGGAAGGCACCGTCGCCGTTGATGGCGAATACCGGCTGCCCTCTGCGCCCCAGCGCCGCACCCACCGCCGCCGGAAGAGCGTAGCCCATGGTGCCCAGCCCGCCGCTGGTCAGGTACTGGCGCGGCTCATGAAAGCGGAAGAAGTTGGCGGTCCACATCTGCGAAAGTCCGACGTCGGAGGCCACCACTGGTGATTCGCCAGCGACGCGGCAGATGGTATCCATAATTTCATGGGGCATGAGCGCATCACTCTGCGGGCGGGGCAGGGGGGCCTCTTTTTTCCATTCCTCGATCTGGTTGAGCCAGGGGGAGCGGTCCTTGCTTTCCACCAGTTCCACCAGGCGCTCCATGGCCTCGCCGGCATCACTGACGATGGGCAGGTGCACCTGCACGGTTTTGCGGATGCTGGCCGGATCGATATCGACCTGAATGATTTTGGCGTTGGGCGCGAACCCCTCGATGCGCCCAGTGACCCGGTCGTCGAAGCGGGCGCCGATGGCAATCAGGCAGTCGCATTCATGTACCGCCATGTTGGCATACCAGGCACCGTACATGCCGAGCATGCCTACAGAGAGGGGGGAATCGGCGTCCATGACGCCGATCGCCATGAGGGTATTGGTGACCGGCAGGTTGCCTTTCTCCGCCAGGTCCCGCAGCGCTTTATGGCTGTTTGAGAGGGTGATGCCGCCGCCGGCATAAACCAGCGGCCGTTTGGCCTTGTTGATGATGTCGGCCGCTTTCTTAAGCTGCTTGATGTTGAGGGTCGGCATCTCCTGGTAGCCGCGTCGGCGGATTTCTGTCGGCACCTCGCCGCCCCACTGGGCCGCCAGCACGTCACTGGGCAGATCCACCAGCACCGGTCCGGGGCGCCTCGTGCGGGCAACGTAAAAGGCTTCGCGGATGATGCGGCCCAGATCCTTGATATCGGTGACCACGTAGTTGTGCTTGGTAATCGGGCGCGTGATGCCGGTCATGTCGGCTTCCTGAAAGGCGTCGTTGCCAATATCGGCGGTGGTGACCTGGCAGGTCAGGGCCACCATGGGCACCGAATCCATGTAGGCGGTGGCGATGCCGGTGACCAGGTTGGTGGCGCCGGGGCCCGAAGTGGTCAGGCAGACGCCCACCTTGCCGGTGGTGCGCGCGTAACCGTCGGCGGCATGGGCTGCGCCCTGCTCGTGGCGGACAAGAATGTGGGCGATCTCCTTGTCGTCCATCAGGGTGTCGTGCAGCAGCAGAGTGCGCGCCCCCGGATAGCCGAAAATGGTGTCGACCCCTTCCTGCTTGAGACATTCGACCAGGATCTGTGCTCCGGTTTTCATGGCAGTCTGTTCTCCTTTATATATGATCTTTGGCGTTGGCAGAATCTGAAATAAAAAAGGCCGCGGGGTCGGTGCCCCGCGGCCTTTGGCATGTGCGCGTCAGTGGGGGCGGGCTTTGACCCGCGCTCCCCAGGGTATGCTGTCTGCAGCAGACCTTTGAGCAGCGGCGAGTCGTCAGGAAGCGACGACGACTACGACGACTGAAATTAGAAAACGCTGCACAAAAGGTAATGGCTGAAACATTGTTTTATCTCCCTGTTGGCGCAACTATAAAATGAGAGTTTTGAGCCTGTCAAGCGCTTCTTCACAGGTTTTTTGATGCAGGTTTCAATCCCGCTCAACTGTGCCGCTGGCCGGCACCGCGCGCTTGAAGGCCCAGGCTTCGATCTTTTTGATCTGCTCGGCCATGGTGACCGACAGGGGAACCGTGCGGCTGATGGCTTCGGTGATGTCGCGCTGATGCACCGGTCGGTTCAGTGAGAGAGCTTCAAAGCCGGCACTGACCACCGCCTGTTCGATTTCGGCGCCGGAAAAGCCCTTGCTGGAATGGGCCAGCATGCGGCAGTCGAACCCTTCCCCGTCAAGGCCGCGCTGGGCGAGATGAATGCGGAAAATCTCCTCGCGCTCCTGCAGCCCCGGCAGGGTGACATAGAAAATTTCGTCGAAGCGCCCCTTGCGCAGAATCTCCGCCGGCAGCATCTCGATGGCGTTGGCGGTAGCGGCCACAAACACGGGGTGCTTTTTTTCCTGCATCCAGGTCAGGAAATAGCCGAGGACGCGGGAGGACGCACCGCCTTCCGCCTTGAAGCCCTGGGTGGTGATCCCCGCCTCGATCTCGTCGATCCACAGCACGCAGGGAGCAAGCGCTTCGGCGGTTTTGCAGGCGCGCCGCAGGCTGGTTTCGGGCGAGCCGAAGGTCTGGGAGTAGACGGTGGCCATATCCAGGCGCACCAGCGGCAGATGCCAGCGGGCCGCAATCGCCTTGACGAACAGGCTCTTGCCGCAGCCGCTGATCCCCATCATCAGGACCCCTTTGGGGAGGTTGCGTCCGCTTTTCAGCCCGTCCAGCCCGTAAGCCTTTTCCCGCTTCTCCATCCAGGATTTAAGAGCCTGCATGCCGCCCACCTGCTCCGGCAGGGTGTCGTTCTCAACGAATTCCATGATGCCGCTTTTTTTAAGGATCTGTTTTTTGGCCTGGTACAGGTTGGCGACCACCCGGTCGATATCGCCGCCTTTGGTGACGCGGGACAGGCGCAGCGCACGCTCGAGATCGGCAAGGTCAAGGCCCTGGGCCGCAAGCGTCAGCGCCTCCAGGTCGTTGTCGTTGCGCAACACCTGGGCGAGATACGGGTCCTTGCCTCGCTGCTCTTCCAAGTAGTGCTGGATTTCAGCGCGGTCAGGCAACGCGTGGTCGAGGATCAGAAAGCTCTCGCGCAGGTTCTCTGGGATGTCAGGCCTGGGTCCGATGAAAACCAGCGACTTGACCTCCGGGCGGCGCACCGCGGCGAAATCCTTGAGGGTGCGCTGAATATGCGGGCTGTTTCCCCAGAACCAGGCCATGTCCTTGAACAGATAAATACCATGTCCCTCGCGTTCGACCGCCCAGCGCAGTCCGGCCAGCGGATCGACCGTCTCCTGGTGGCCGGCGAATCCCTGGTTGCAGTCCCATTCAAGGGGAACCGGCATCCCCTTGATGCCGTGCAGAGCCGCGCGTGTGATTAAAGCCTCGGTACGGCTTTCGTTGTCGGTCGTGATGAAAATCAGCGGCGTTTTGGCGGCCACCAGTTGGCAGAACATTGAAAAATTGAGGTTGTCTTTCATGGGAGGTCCTCATGGTGAGTGAGTTGGGATCGGAATTGCATCCATGATAGGGGACGCCCCTGTGTAAGACAAGGTTTTGTGACCGAGAGCGCAGCGCAACTACGGTTGTTGCATTCGCGCTGAAAATGGGCTAGTTTGCTTTTTCCATTGAGGACACATTCAAGTTTGATGGCATCGCAAAATTCCGCCCTACGGCGTTACGGCGTTTTTTCAGGACTTCGACATACCTGATGTATGCCTTCGCCCCTGAAAAACCACCAGGTCTTGTAGGACGAAATTTTTGCTTAGCCATCTTCTGAATTTTTCGAGTGCATGAAATTTTGCCGCGAGGTGGTTTATGCGTTACAGCCAGTATCTGTTGCCGACTCTGAAGGAAACCCCGTCCGATGCCGAAGTGGTCAGCCATCAGCTGATGCTGCGCGCCGGCATGATTCGCAAGGTCGCTGCAGGCATCTACGACTACCTGCCGCTGGGGCTGCGTTCCCTGCGCAAGGTCGAGCAGATCGTACGCGAGGAGATGAACCGCGCCGGGGCACACGAGGTGCTGATGCCGATGGTGGTGCCGGCGGAGTTGTGGCAGGAATCGGGGCGCTGGCAGCAGTACGGCAAAGAGTTGTTGCGTTTTAAGGATCGCAAGCAGGGCGAGTTCTGTCTCGGCCCCACGCATGAGGAGGTCATCACCGACATTGTGCGCAACGATGTGCGCTCCTACCGCCAGCTTCCGCTTAATCTCTACCAGATCCAGACCAAGTTCCGCGACGAGATCCGCCCGCGTTTCGGTTTGATGCGGGGGCGCGAATTCATTATGAAGGATGCCTACTCCTTTGACATGGATGATGCGGGTGCCGATCATTCCTATGACAGGATGTATCAGGCCTACCGGCGGATCTTTGAGCGCTGCGGCCTCAAATTCCGTGCAGTGGAGGCCGATACCGGCAACATTGGCGGCTCGAGTTCCCATGAATTCATGGTGCTGGCCTCTTCGGGGGAGGACGAGATCGTCTCCTGCGACAGCTGCGAGTATGCGGCCAATGTCGAGAAAGCAGAAATCCGTGACGCAGGGCAGACGGCTGCCGAGCCCGGAGCGCCTCTCGAAAAGGTGCTGACTCCGGCGCGCAAAACCATCGAGGAAGTCAGTGCTTTCCTCAAGGTCGAACCGCAGCGGCTGATCAAGACCCTGATCATGCAGACCGATACGGGCGAAACCCTGGCGGTTCTAATGCGGGGCGACCGCGAACTCAACGACATCAAGCTCTGCCGACTGCTCGATTGCGGCTGGGTTGAGATGGCAACAGAGGAAGTGGTTCTGAAGGCGACAGGTGCCCCCAGCGGTTTCGCCGGTCCGGTTGGGTTGGACCTGCGCATCGTGGCCGACCTCGAGGTGCAGGGCATGAATGACTTTATTGCCGGCGCCAACGAGAAGGACGCTCATTTCACCGGAATCAACCTGGGGCGCGATGTCAAGGTCGAGCAGTTTGCCGATCTGCGCAAGGCCGAAGCGGGCGATCCCTGCCCGCGATGCGACGGGCTGCTCGAAGTGTGGCGCGGCATTGAGGTGGGGCATGTCTTCAAGCTCGGCACCAAGTATTCCGAGGCTCTTGGCGCAAAAGTTCTCGACGACCAGGGGCATGAGCGCACGCTGGTGATGGGATGCTACGGTATCGGCGTGGGGCGCACGGTGGCTGCGGCCATCGAGCAGAACCACGACGAAAACGGCATCATCTGGCCGCTGGCGGTGGCGCCGTTCCAGGTTCTGGTGGTGATGCTCAACCCCAATGATGAAGCGGTGCGCGAGGCGGCGGAGAATCTTTACCAGCAGCTGCTGGCAGCCGGCGTCGAAGTGCTGCTCGATGATCGCGACGAACGCCCCGGCTTCAAGTTCAAGGATGCCGACCTGGTCGGCATTCCCCTGCGAGTGACCGTCGGAGCACGTGGCCTCAAGGACGGCCAGGTGGAATTCAAGCAGCGCGCCGGCGGCGAGGTACGGATGCTGCCGCTCGGTGAGGCGGCCGCCGAAGTGGCTGAGCAGGTTCGCAAGGCTCTTTCCCTTTAACTGGAACACAGATTGCCATGGCGAGTGTCACTTTAGACCAACAGGGGCGGCTCTTTCTGCCGGCGCGTCTTGCCCGGCGTTTCGGGCCGCGCGCTTTCGATGTCGCCTCCGAGTCGAACGGCCACCTGTTTCTGCGCGTTACCGAGGATACCCACCCCATTCTAATGACGGGGACGCTTGGCGACATCTCGCCGGTGGACCTTCTCTCTTTTTTCAACATGTTCCGTAAGACGGGAGTGCTGCGTTTCGATTTGGAGGGGGGGCGAAAGGATCTCTATTTTCAGGATGGCGAGATCGTTGCGGCTTTGAGTTCCTTCGAACAGGAAAATCTCGGCGAAATTCTGTTCACTCTCGGCAAGGTCGAGCGCGACTCTCTCGATCGCTTGGAGGGACGCCGGGAAAATCAGAATTTTCTGGTGAAATTTCTGCTTGATCAGAATCTTGTCAGCCCCCGCGACCTGTGGCAGGCCGTTCGTCATCAGGCAGAAACGATCGTCTACCATTTGTTGCCTTTCCAAAGCGGCAGCTTCGCCTTTCAGGCCAAAAGTCTGGAGAAAAAAGATCCCTTCCAACTCAGCATGAACACCCAGAATCTCCTTATGGAAGGATTGCGGCGACAGGATGAGCGACAGCTTTTCATGCGTCTGATTCCCTCGATGGATTGCGTTGCCCGGGTGGGCGACAAGATCCCGGAGGGGCTTGGCGGCAGTGAACAGGCTCTGCTGGACATAATCCGGTCCGGGAAGCAGTCGGTTGCAGAGATCGTGCGCCGCAGCGGCCTGGGCGATTTTGAAGGCTTGCGGGTGCTCTATCATCTGGTGGAGCGCGGGGCGGTCAGGGTTGAAGCCGAAAGCTCGACTGATGATGCGGGCGACCTCGGTGAAATTCTTGCGGTTCTCAATGACGGTCTGCGGCTGATTCACCAGGCGGCCTGCAAGGTTGATCCTCAATTCCACCAACGGGTCATTTCTCTGCTGCGCGAACTGCCCCAGCCCTATTCCTATATTCTGCGTGATGCGGAGATCGAAGAGGATGGGGCCCTGGCGCCCTCCCGTATTCTGGCCAATCTGGAGGGCCTGGAAGAGGGAGATAAGCGGCAGCTGCTGGCGGATGCTGTGGGCGAACTTCTGTATATGGAAAGTCACGCCGCACGAGAAGTGCTTGGTGATGAGAAGGCGGCGGCCGTTGTCGCCGACGTTAAAAAAGCGACGGCGCGTGCCGGCGAGATTCTCGGGAGGACGAAATGATTGAAAATGCGCGGCAGAAGCTGATTTTT
>NPID01004957.1_pt1 | contig 19596 bp, 13 predicted proteins | sample 8637491 | NCBI WGS metagenome assembly NPID01 (sample SAMN07420843, study PRJNA396082) | bioreactor metagenome | isolation source: sample BA6 brine-fed electro-methanogenic bioreactor BA | place: Japan: Kochi | collected 2016-06-14 | reverse complement strand
AGGGTTTCTACAAAACCAAAAAAATAAAAAATCGTAATAATAAGGTAAGATATAATCCCCACACCAATAGCAACCTCCTAAAAAAGTATTACAAAAATAATAATTAAAAACAACCCAATTATCCTTCAAATTTAACTTTAAAGCCAAAAATAAATATACCCCAATAATTAATAAATATAAAACTGTATTAAATAAAATTAAATTCAGAAAACCATTAAAATAGTATAATAAGGCTTTAATTTCAATAAAGTGAATAATACCAAAAAATATTACGAATGGTCAAATTTTAAGAATATAAGGGTTGGATAAAAAAAATCTTATAGCAGAATAAAATGCACTATCACCATGGATCCGAAAATTAATCTCCTTTTTGAATGCAAAATGAGTTTCAAAGAACAATGAAGTAATCATAGATCAATTATTTTAGTACAAACGCCTTATAATGCCGTTTTACATTATTATTTAGCCAAAATAGTTACAGTTTTATTATACACCTGGGCCCAAATATCCTCCAGATCTGGAAAACCCCACCATCAAACCATAGAAACCAATATCAGAACGTACATTACCATTCCAGGAATGGCCAATGATAGTTCAATAACGAATCTGTTCAGCAAGAAAAAACAATTATACTATTTTTTATGGCTTTTAGGATATCCTTTTTTCCGCATGTCATCGAGTGAAAAAAATGAACTATAAGACCATAAGTAGGCACTAACAAAAAAATAGCGAATAAATCTCTTTTCATATAATAGGATTCATAAAAATCAAGAAAAATCAACATTCAATAAAAAAAAGAAAAAAAAGGGGAAAATTGGATTTTATTTTAACTTCTTCTACCCGGTCCAAAGAAGAAACCAGCACCTACCAGAGCCAGAACAGAAATTATACCAATAATAGTATAAATCATAGAATTATCCTGACTACTAGAAGCAGATTCAGTTGTACTAACCTCATAGGATTTAGCACCCTCTTCACCAGCTTCCGCAGACTCAGAAGAAGAATCCTGAGCAGCCTCAGCTGAAACCTCATGAGAGTGACTAGACTGACCAGGAGACTGACCCGGGGAACTACCAGGATTAGAACCACCAGCAGGAGTCTCACCAGGAGTACCAGGCGTGGTTCCAGGAGTACCAGGAGTAACACCCGGATCAATTCCACCAGGTGCAAACATGGCATTCTTAGTAGCTCGATACATCTCTTCCTTAAACTGAGAAGCTATATCCTCATCAATATACTGCATGGCCCATTCTACCATCTGCATGTCACCACAAGTATGGTGATCACAATTTACGCCATGTTGGGCAATCATTGATGCCCATGTATTAGTTATTTGCCGTATAGTATCTAAATCCGTGTTCCAATAGGGTTTGCCGGTTTTGTCATTGATTTTATGTGCATTGGAAAGCAATGTACTGGCTATACTCATCATAGCATAAACTCTATTGCCAGTTGAAAGCCATTCAGTTACTCCTATGTTATATTTGTCGTTGAGATAAATATCCGCAACTTCATTCCACATCCAATCTTCAACAACATCGGGGTTGGTAATTTGCCATCCCCCCAGATACTCTACAAATTTATTGGATATGGTTCTAGCTCCGCTGTATCCCTCATTCATCATGCCCTGTATCCATTCTGGATTGAAATATCTGGTTCTCATTTCTCGAGTCATGAATTGTCTTAGTGAAACTATTTGTGGGTTGGCAGGATTAGCATAGTATAAAACATTTAACTGAGGCGGATTACCATTAACTCTTTCAATGGCCATGGAAAGGCCACCAAAGTAGTCAAAGTAGTCGTCATTATCGAGTACCCCATAAAGGTTTGTGCTTCTACTATGATAAGCCAAATTAATGTCTTTTAATAGTTCTTTGAATAAATTCGGGTTGCTTAATCCCCAATTTCTTTCGGAATAAGCATGGCTCATTCTATTTAGATATACATCTGCTACTTCATCTCTGGTTTCCCATGTCCAGCTTTGTTCTATAGCTTTATTCACCCCTGCCCCATAGTCACCCACAGGGGGTGCGAATATACGAGTTATGGCAAATTCTCCTGCTTCTTCTGCAGTTAAACCAAGTTCTAAGTAACTTTGAGTTAATTCAACCCAGTTATTGGCGATGTAATTTAAGCTTAGAGATTCATTTCCCTTGAAGTTGGTATAGCTAGCTGCGGTTAAAGTTTGTAAAGCATAGTCTAGAGAAGTTTTTAATTCTGGATATTGGGCTATTATAGTATTATACGAAGCAGCTAACGCAACTCGATAAGATCGATCCATACCATTTACCAGAAGTCTGGGGAATAAATCTCTGAATAGTCCGCTGGTAGTTACCACTACATCTATTCTAGGTCTTTCAGATAATGGTGCTAGACCTTTAGAAGCTCTTGCAGCATTTAAGTCAGATAGGAGGGTAGCCAATGGAGTTACTCTCATTCTACTTAATGCGCCACTGGTGAGCCAGGTAGGTTCTACACCCATCATTCTCAAAACAAATGAAACCATAGTTCCATCGTCTCTGGATGTTTCCACACACCAGACCACCGCTGCAATTTTTTCAGGCATTGTATCCAAACCAGCCAAGGCCATGTCTGCAATTCTTTTACCTAAATCCCATGCAACTTTTGTGGGTAGCATGCTATCATCTAAACCATAGAAATTTTTACCAGTGGGAACCGCTGCAGGATTTCTTATAGGATCATTTGCACTTCCAGGTGTGATAAATTTACCATTTAATGCGTCAATTAAAGAATTTATCTCTGAATTAAAGCTTAAATCAATATTTTGAGCATATTGTAAAGCCTGGTTAAGCTTAGCTTGTAATATTAGATTAGAAGTTAATTCACTGATAGTTTTTTGTGCAGTTAGTAGTTTGAAAATCCATTCCTGGGCTTGATCATTTAACTGTTCTGCTTGATTTAAGGTTAAATTATCGAAGTTCCATCCATTTTCCTGAGCTAATAATCTTTGAAGTGAAGGTTCTTCAATACCACCATCAGCAGATACCATGGCCGTTGCCAAAAGGGCTATTTCTTCCTTGGTCCAGGAAAGACCAAAGGTATGCAGACCATAAGGCATCAATGTTTGCTGAAGATCCAAGAGGTACTGGTGAAGTAAGTCAATGTCATCATCAGATATATTGTTCTCATCAAGTCCCAGATCTGAAGCCAGATTCATTTCCTTGATTTTTATGATAATAGCGTTTTTGTACTCGTCTTTCATTGGGTTTCCATCAGGTGTTTGCTCATACTGGTCAACCAGACCTTTGAGTTCCACAAATCCACCATAATTCATTTTTGCAACTTTAAGTGGAGGCGTTAAATGGTCAACAATAACAGCCAAACCTCTTCTTTTAGCTTGTAATCCTTCCCCTACACCATCTACAATGTAAATATATATTGATGGTGTATTGGCTATCATTATGTCTGAAAAGTCGAAGCTGGATAAAAGAACTTGCTTTCGAGGTAGCCATTCGTAAGTGGCATGTCTTCCCAGGTGCACCTGAGCATTGCTGTTTAATACATGGTTTACATAAGCATACCAGGCCAGATATTGGTGTGTAGGTGGAACAACTGTACTATGGTAGAATTTACCGGCATCAGCTTCCCATCCTCTTTGGGGTTCTGGTCCAATAAAGATATTCCCAAAGAATAAACCCGGAATAACCATGTATTGTTTACCATTTTTAGTAACAGTCATAACATTTCCAGGAGCTTCACCCCATCCATTTAATCCAGGTATACCTAAAGCATTAAATGCAGTTTTATCCAAGTAGAAATTATTCCATAGAGCACTTACATCACCATTATTTGAGATAATGTCTTTAAGAATTTGAGACATATTATCAATTAATGGTATAGCTTCGGAGGATTTAGCGGGATAAGTTTCTGCTAGAGAAATCATCTCTTTATTCCAGGTTTCAATGGTTTTCAATGTAGCATCTATCGCAGTTTGATCATGGGAATATTGTAGAGCTAGTTTTACTATTTCTTCGATGTAACCCAATGGTCCTTCAGTTACCTGTTTTTTAGCTATGGGATCCAGGGTTTCAAACCAGGCCATGTATTCATCCACATCCCACAATATTGTGTGTGGATTATTGGCCATTTCTTCCAATGCTCCAGGAGCCCAGTTGGCAATATTTATTCCTCTTTCCCACATTAACTCGATTAAAGCTTCTTCACTCTCTGGTATATCATCAACAATATAGCCTTCAAGTTTAAGTCTGTTAAGAATCTCCATTATGGTTTCGGGTACATTGAGATAACTGGCACCTATATTCTGTTTTCCTGGAGGATAGTTATAGTATATAAGAGCTACTATTTTCTCTGAATTGTCCAAGCACATTAAATTAGTCCAGTTCTTGATTCTTGCGGATAATTTATCCATCCGTTCAGGTATACTCACATATTTTTTTATAGTAGCTCCTGTTACTGGATCAATAGTAGATTCATAGGTAGATACTATTATGGGCTCAATTAAACCAAAACGCTCTAACATGGCGATTTGATAATAGGATTGGCTCCATATTATTCCATCATCTGAAACTAGCCATTCACCCATGGTTCTAGAAGAAGTTGCAACTGCTCTAAAAAGGGGTACATCCAGATTTTCCAGTAGTTGCATGCCTTTACCTATATCTACATCATAGAAGAGTGCAAATGTTTTGAAAACCACTATAGCATCGACTTTTGATGAATAGTTTTGAGGGTTAGTTTCGTATTCGGTGGTATTAGAAGCACCAGCGAAAAACTTGACCATGGTCCGGTAATATCCTGTCCACTGTGCTACTGCAGGAATCACATTAAATCCTTGAGAAACCAGACTATCAATCATGTCCTCAAAATGATCCATATTACCTGCAAATAAAGGACTATCATATTCAATGACGCCTACTGTTGCCTTTGTAGGATCATGGGGATATTCTGCCAGGTAGTCTTCCATTGTAGTAAATACTTTTCCATCTCGATATAGTACATCTGTTGGAAAAGTGAAGTAGGTATTGGGATTCCATTTAGCTGGCCAGGTACCACCATTTTCTTCAGTGAATCTTTTTAGAACAAAGTTGAAAAGGCTTTCAAAATTAACTGAACCTTTGCTGACCGTATATAATGCAATATCGAACCAATCAGATGCTTCAGGATATTGTAGTTTGTAGGCTTCTATTTCGGCAACTTTTTGATTTTTAACAGTACCCAGAATTGAATTGGCATTGGAAGGGGTTCCTAAAACCGCGCTGGGAATGTTTTCCAACATCTTATTCCCATTGATGCTACTTTGTTTAACCAGATTAGTATTACTTTGTAAATGAATCATGATGGGCCTGTCCATAATTGAAGGATCTTTGGCTATGGCATTTTCAAAGTAGGTGTTTACACTGTTAAATTCAGTTAGTACTATGATAATATCATGACTTTTAATGAGGCTTATGAATTCATCCACGGTAAATTGATTGAGTTCTGCGCTTCCGTCCATAATCCTGAATGTCACCAACCAGGTGGATTGATCATCAGGATTATATACTTTTCCTGTAGCAATTTGAGCTTCGGAAGAAGGATTAACTTCATTCATTACATTATGAGCAGCTGTATTTATGGCCTGGAAACTAGCAGTTGAACCAATAATCAAAACCTTAGGATCAACCAGTTTGCCAGAGCTTTCATTAGACTGTATCTCCATTTTAGATGATTCTTCCAGTTCATCTGCCCATTTAAAAGTATCTGTTCCTCCAGGATCACCTTCCAGTGTATTTTCCTCTGCGAATGCCGCTCCACAGAGAGTAAGTGCGAAAACAAATGTTATTACTAGTAAAATCGCTTGTTTTCTTATTTTTTCACCTCCTTTATAATTTTATAAACACAATAACAATGGTTATAAGTACTATTTAATACTAATTATTACTTTGTTAATAATACTTTCTAGCTTAAAATAAGAGAATTAGTAATAACAGCTCCGGAAAATGAATACTAAAAAGGAATATAGACCTAAAATCGTAATAATAATCATTTAGAATCCGCCAGAAAATCAGAAAAGTAACTAACAGTATTATCTCCGGGATAAATTAAAAATAGATTGATAACGAATTATAAACTTTTAAACAAGTTATTAAGTTTTAAATATATAAAAAAATCTATTCAATGTAAAATTTAAAAAAAAATAGATAGTTCAAGCTCCAGAATCGTGAAATAATTTTCATGAGTATTTTAAATTATCCATGAAAAGTAATACTCACTATTATTACCAGCAGGTATAATTAAATCCGGAAAATTATCAGTTCTGGATTTAAACTTAATCCAGATAACGGGCCACTTCATCCAGCCAGACCAACCAATCCTCATACCCCACATTTGGGCAACTCATGTCCGCATTAGGGTGCATAAAGCGACACAGAGTCATGGTTTTTATATGAGGGGCGAAATTTTTCAGGGTGGACAGTCCCTGAGACCCCAGATAATAGGGAACACCTATAAAGCATACCAGATCATAGTTACCTTTTTCATCCAGTCCCTTCCAGTGGGGATTTTTCAAATGGTTTATTATTTCAATTACGCCCATGGTTTTAGTTGGTTTAAAATTGGACCGGTCCAGGGCTAGGTTGGATCCTCCGGTGGCTATTACCGGAATTTTCTTTTTTTTAACTATTTTCAAAGATTTATCAGTTATATCTTGTGGTATTTCATTTAACAATGATCCCATAATAAATAAGGGTCTTTTGGCTTGTTTTATGGTCAGGGCCGCCATTTTGGAGGGCCAGACCTGGGCCTCATTTGCACATGATAGTGCTGGATTCCATGCAGACATCATATCACCAATACATTTATATAGCAATGTACTCAGTACTTATTATAATGATTAATAATGATAGTATTTAAAGGTGATGTTTTTGCCCCCAAGTAACTATAAAGATGGCAGTTCATTTTCAGCTCGAGGGTTGAATGTGGATTTTGATGATATAGACTCTTATATAAAAGAAAAAAAAGAAGTGAGTAAGGCATATGCAAAAAGTATATCCTTAGATTATCCCAAATTACGAGAATGGGATTTTAAACTGCTGTCTCATTTTAAGCCGTTTTATGCACCCTTATGTGATATGTGCTGCATGTGTACCTATGGTAAATGTGATTTATCTGAAAATAAAAAAGGAGCCTGCGGTATTAACCTGGAAAAGCAGCAGTCCCGTTTAGTGCTTCTCACATCATGTATAGGTGCCTCCACCCATGCTGCCCATGCCCGGGACATGGTGGACCGGTTACTGGAACATGACCCGGAAAGGGAATTAAAATACGATAGTTCCATTGATATCACCTCCCCCATCATTACCACCCTTACCGGGATAATTCCTCAAAACGCCTCTGACCTGGACCAGATTATGGCCTGTGTGGAAAAGGAATTAACCAACCTCATGGCTTCTGCACATACCGGGCAGGAGGGAGATTACCTTGATTTTGAATCCAAAGCTCTTCATGCCGGTATGATAGATAATTTGAGCCTGGAAATAGCGGAAATCGCCCAGATTAATCTTTACGATTTGAATAAGGGACAGGAAGATACTCCCCTTTTAGAAATTGGTATGGGTGTTATTGACCGTGAAAAACCAGTTATACTGGCCATCGGCCACAGTATTGCTCCTGGTACGGAGATAATAGATTATGCTGAAAAAATGGAAATGGAAGAGGACCTGGAGATATGTGGACTCTGCTGCAGTGCCATTGAACTGGGACGTACTTCCTCCCGATCCAAAATAGTGGGGCCTATATCCCGGCAGCTCATGTTCATCAAATCCGGAGCCCCGGATGTGGTGGTGCTGGATGAACAGTGTATCCGGGCAGATATATTCGAGTTATGTGCCGAAAACCACATCCCCATAATCGCCACCAGTGATAAATGCTCCCTGGGACTTCCAGATAAAACTGATGAAGCTCCTGCAGTGATTATCAATGAAATATTAAAAGGAGAGTTGCCGGGAGTGCTGATTAGGGATGTTAAAAAGGTGGGCCAGGTGGCAGTAGAACTCTCCCATCAGGTTAAAGAGTGCCGGAAAACCGCCCAGGAAATGAAAACCAGTTCCCCCGAGGATCTGAAACTTACCCAGTCCAATGGACGCTGTTACATCTGCAGTTCCTGTGGCACTGACTGTGAGGGTGAAACCCTTTCCCTCACTGAACACTTTGCCGGGCAAGAATGTGAAGATCCTCAAGCACTTATAGAAGAATGTATTGAATGTGGCCAATGTGATCGAGTATGCCCGGTGATGTTACCATTAACCCAGGCTATAAAGGATGCTAAAACAGATGATAAAGAATTAATGGCCAGTTTCTATGGTAAGTGTGTGGGTTGTGGTAAGTGCAGCGAAGAGTGCAGCCAGGATATGCCTATGGTGAATCTTATCCGCTGGGCAGCCCAGGATAAAATCGAAGCAGAAAAATTTTTGATACGTTCTGGAAGGGGCCCTATTCAGGATGTGGAAATCCGCCGGGTGGGAGCACCCATCGTCTTCGGGGACATACCCGGAGTGCTGGCACTGGCAGGTTGTTCCAATTACAGTCAGGGTGAAAAGGAAGTAGCCCTTATTGCCGAAGAGTACTTGAAAAGAGGTTATATTGTGGTGGCAGCAGGATGTGCCGCCATGGATATTGCCCTGTATAAGGACGAAGACGGGGAAACCCTCTATGAAAAGTACAGTGATCGCTTTGATAAAGGTGGTCTTTTGAATCTGGGGCCCTGTGTGGCCAATGCCCATGCCATAGGCAGTGCCATTAAGATTGCCAATATCTTTGCCCGGGTACCTCTGGAGAAAAACTTCGTGGATATATCGGACTATATCCTCAACCGGATTGGCGTTTGTGTCATTGCCTGGGGGGCCATGTCCCAGAAGGCCTTTGCCATTGCCACCGGTGCCAACCGCTGGGGAATACCCACCATCATCGGTCCTCAGGCATCCAAATACCGCCGATTGTATCTGGGAAATGAGGAAGAACCCCGAACAATTAAAGATAAAAGGGATGGCAGTACGGTGGTTTCTGAACCTGCCCCGGTGCATCTGGCTTATTCGGCCGAGAGTATGAACGAATGTATGGTCATGACTGCCAAAATGTGCATAAGACCCAACGACACCCCTAAGGGGCGGCTCATAAAGTTAACCAATTACGTGGATATTCACCAGAAGTACTATGGAATCTTGCCTTCGGATCTGGTGCATTACATCAGAGATGAAAAGGAGATACCCTTTAAATACAAAGATGAAATTTTAAACCAGTTAAAAGATGCAGGATGGGAGCCCCGGATGGCGGCTCAGGAACCATCCATACTTTAAAATTTACCCGGGCCGGGTGTGCCACCCGGCCCTATCACCCCCAAAAAAATGAAATAATCTCCAAAAAAAATAGGAGTTGATAAATATGAACCCTCATATAGATCTTCTAGATCCTCTTAAATGTTCCAAATGTAATATATGTTCTGTTAGGTGTGCTGATACCCATGGTCAGAGCCGTATCAAAAAGGTGGATTCGGTACCTCATATCTGTATCCAGTGTGAAGATGCACCCTGTGAACAGGCCTGTAATGTGGGTGCCATCTATCTTCAGGATGGTATAGCCATCGTTGATCAGGATAAGTGTGTGGGCTGTAAAAAGTGTATAGATGCCTGTCCTCATAAGAGTCTTTATGTGGAAGATTTAATAGCCCGTAAATGTACTCTTTGTCTGGATGCTGATGTTTTAATACCGGCCTGTGTGGAGGCTTGTCCTAACAAGGCCTTGGTCATCAACTGTGATGAAGTAGAAGGAATGGAAAAAGAATAAAAGTCTATGCAGGCTTCCTGCATATATATTTTTTTAAGGGATTTTTTAGTAAATTTAAAACTGTTTTCCTATTTAAAAAAAGTCTTAAAATAAATAGCTATTTTTTAGAGTCAAAACTAGCTAAAATCAGGATTAATTCTAAATTAAAAAACAAAAAGTAAGCAGCCCCTCAAGGGACCACTTGTTATTTAAATTTATTGTGGTTTAGACATTAAGTCTGCTTTGGACATGGTCTGTCCGTCTCCACCGTGTGGGGTTCGAACGACAGTGTCATTAGCTTTTTCGATTTCTCGAGCTTCTTCAGCTAATTTTGCAGCAACGGTTATCATTTCGTGAGCAGATGCTACAATAGGTATGTATTTTTCAGCATCTCGCACCATGAAACATCCTTCTACATCAATATCCGCTACTTTAGTAGCGATTTCGTAGGCAGCCATGGCTTTAGCTTTAGCATAAGGGCTGGCAAACTGGGCAGCTTCTACAGCTACGTCCCGGGAGATTACCACTTTAGGTAATTCGATTTCATTTCCAGCTTCAACAGCAGCAATTGCAGCGTTTATAGTATTTTGTACTACACGGTAAGCACCGGTTAAAGCTAATACTTTAATTACATCTGCATTGAAGGAAGCCATTTCAGTAGGGTCCAGGAATTCTCTTCTAGCACCTATCATAGGGTCGGCTTTAACAATGATGTAACCTACACCCTGTTCTTCCATTTCGTCTTTGGATCGTAGTCCAGGAGCATCACCAATGATGATGGCTGGTACATCTGCAGCAGATAATAATTCTCTTGCTTTAGCAGGTCCTGGAGCACCAGGGTTAGGGCTTATGAATATGACAAAATCCCTATCCATTTCAAGCATTAATGGTACGGCTTTTTCAATCTCATCCGGGTTCATCTTGGCCCCGGAGCCCACTACACAAACATCTATATTAGGTCGGTCTGCTCTCTCATCCAGTAATAAGTCCAGGACAGGAGATGTACCGATATTACCACATTTAACTATACCAATTTTTACTACCATTATATCACCAAAAAATGTTAATACTCATATAATTAAGTACTTTTTGATTTAATTATTTTAATTAAGTTTTTATATGATGACCATTCCGGAACCGGCCTTATACATATTAACATAAAAGCCAGTTCTTTAGGTGAAATTCTTAAACCTTAAATAGTATTTGCGCTATTTAACCACCAGGGCATTACCACTATAAATCTGGATAAAGGTATCTTTATTGATTTCAATTTCCCCCAGGGAAGGGTCAGCTAAGAATACTTTATTCCGGCTTATTTTTCTAATCACGCTGTAATGAGCAGTGCCATTTATTTTAATAAAGACTATGTTATGGGGCTGGAGATTATCCAGTCCCAGACGCATACCTACCGCCTCTATGCCTTTTTTCCGGGCTGCCTGTATTAATCCATACATGCTGGTTCCACTCTCATCAGTCCCTGCCATCTTTGCAATTTCCATTTCTGTACAATCTATTCCCTGGGCCTTAATCACCGTAGCCAGTGCTGCTGGACCGCAATTATAAGTGGTGCTTTGTTTTACAATATTTTCTTTTAGTAGTTCCTCTAATTTAATACTAATCACCTCAAATAGTAATAATAAGAAATGGAGTAAACTACTATTTAATATTAATTATTCTAAAATTATTACAAAAATAAGTGAGCAGGTAATTAAAAAAATCTTTTTTATCTAAATTTAGAACGGGCCTTCCATATCTTATTAAAAGCAGCCCATCCTGATTTAGAAGTGTCTTCACTCTTAAAATTATAAAGTAGATTAATAAATTTATCTATAGCTACTTCTGCATCTTTAACCAGATTTTTTGATTGAGGTTTATTAAGATTAGATAAAGTAAAAGGAATATCATCTATATCCACCACCGGAATCCCCAGATCCCGGGCCAGGTCCACACTGGAGTGTTCATGATGGAAACCTTTTATTTTGATAGAGGGAACCTCCAAAACTCCTGCTTCCAGGGTGATGCCCATACCCGCCCCGTATACCATGGCCTGGCAGGACCCCATAAGGGAGGGTAAATCCACAAAACCATCCACCACCTTGATTAATGAGGATTGAACCATTTTCCTTACCTGTAGAGAATTAAAGCGAAAGGGAACAATTAATACTGGCTTTTCTAATAATTCCATGGTTTTTATAAGCCCGGGGATATCGCTTCCTTTTAAATCCCCTCCCAGGGCAAGTAAGATAAAATCATCCATCTGGTAAGTATTTTTAACATCTTGTGGATGTTTTAAAGTCATCTGATTTATGTAAGAAGCCAGAGGGTATCCTCCAATATTTTCAATATTTTTAAGAAGGTAGTTATCTTCCAGATATTTTTTATACCTGCTGGAAGGAGCGGTAATCTGCCCTGCAAAGGCAATCATTTCTATAGGATTGTATATATCCTGTTCCAGGTGCAAAACCGGTATTCTTAAAATATTAGCAGCAGATATTCCCTTTCTAACATCCCCGGCATTACCACAACTTAAAAGAAGGTCAATATTTTTCCCTTTTAAGGCCTTTACCGCCTTTAAAGTGTCCCCGGCCACCAGATATGCAATATGGGTCCGGGATCTTTTTTGAAGGGGATTACCCCGGCTGCTTCCTATAGGATAGATATGACTGCAAAACGGCTTTAAAATATCAGCTGCCCCGGGACCATGACTTAAACCCAGGCATTCGGCTTCCAGTTTTTCTAAAATAGGGGCCAGGGTCCGTGCTGGTGCAGCTTCAGCTGCCACTGCTATTTTCATAAATTATCACCAGAATTATTTAGAGAAAAATGGTCCTTGCAGGTATAACTAAGGTATATAATTAAACCCAGGGCCATTAAAAAGAATATCCATACCACTAAATCAGTAGGGCCGGTTTCAATCCATACCAGGGTCTGAGCCATCAGAATCCCGTAGAAGGCGGTGAAAATTCCTTTTTTATATATTTGTAGAGTATGCATAATTTTTAATATCCCCCCTAAAATAAACATCTGCAGGGCCAGGGCCATGTTCCCGGAGTCCAGTAAGGCCGGGCCAAATATGGTGGAGGTGGTGGAGTGCCGGTAGCCCAGTACCACTTCCCCTACCAGGGCCCGAGGATCTGCAGCCTGGAAATATCCCGTGAGGGTGTAATAAAATAAAGACCATTGAGTTGATCCTTTAAGAGGTAAAAGCTGGTCAAATACACTTAAAGTATAACCTGCCCGGTAAACAAATAGTTCCAGAGGATTTAAGGCCCATTGTTGCCATTCAATTGATTGAACCGCCACATAGCCCACCAAAAGACCAGAGATTAATAAGACTACGGCAAATATCAGGATGTAGGTGGCCGGGAATTTACGGGTGTAGTAAAGGGTAATGAATGAAGATAATAAAATGACAATGGGGGTGGTACGGTAACCGGTTAGAGCAAAAAACAATATTCCCAGGCCCAGTAAAAGGTAATAAGATTTTTTAGGGTAACTGGCCAGTAAAATATTAATTCCAGGTAAAAATAAGACATACGATAATAGCCAAACTTTGGTTACGGAACTGGCCTTCAGGTATCCACTTAAAAGAGGAATGCCTCCTGAAGAATATATATTCCAGAACTGGAGAATTAAGCCTATTAAAACCACCAGGAGTAGTATCTTCTCACCCAGATAATGGTTAATGGTTAATTCTTTCGACTTTATTAAAAACTCTTTAAATCCCCTTAATTTAAAGCCCTTATAAATAATAATAGGTATCAGAATACCCAGGAGATAGAACAGGGATCCATATAAAAAATAGAAGTAAACCTCATTAGAAGGTGATTCCAGGCCCCTGATCTGATAATGAAAGGCAATTAAGGCCAGTAAAAGGTAGAGTGCTATTCCCACCAGGACCAGGTAAGGGGAGAATAGATCTATTTGCTTAAAAGTGGATTTTAGGTTCATTTAATCTCATCTATAATAATTATTTAGAGCCAGTATCTTATTTAAAGTTCAGCAGCATTTCGAGTGAAGTTAGAGGCAAATCCGGGGCAGGCCGCAGCATGAGTATGTACATAATTGGCCAGGGCATTTTTATCCATTAAACCATCTTTAGAATTAGTTATTCCCTTTCCCCTTAATATTTCAAAGGCAAATCCCGGTTCACCAGATAATTTAATCCGGGAATAGTGGAATTCATGCCCCCGGAACACATCCCCCTTTTGGGTTATAATGTTGTCTTTCTGGGCCCGGGCTATAACATAACTGAGTCCCTGTACCTGGGAGGTCATCTCCGCCGGGTAAGGGAACACTCCACACATTTTATGCTGGTTAATAGAATCCATGAGGTACATTAATCCCCCGCATTCGGCATAAATAGGCCGGTTTTCCTGGTGGAATTTTCCAATGGACTCCCGCATGGAATGGTTGGCCTCCAGTTCCCGGGAGAATATTTCAGGATATCCCCCTCCAATATAGATGGCATCCACATCAGGTAATTCCAAATCATGGTAAGGGCTAAAAGGCACCAGACAGGCATTATTATCCTGGAGTGATTCCAGGTTTTCCTGATAATAAAAGGTAAATATTTCATCCTGGGCTACTCCGATTTTAACTTTAGGTCCCTTTTCTTTTTTCCAGAGTTCCTCCTGGTGAGAGAGTATCTTGCCTGAGTTTTTCATAATGTCCTGCAGGGCATCCAAGTCTATATTCTCCTGCACCACCTGGCTCCATTTATCAATAAATATTTTCAAATTTTCCCTTTCCACCGCCGGTACCAGGCCCAGGTGCCTTTGTTCCACAGTTAAATCCGGACTGCGAGGGATACCCCCAATTACACTGGTTTGGGTAAGGGTTTCCACTGCTTCTTTGGCCTTTAGAAAATGACGTTTATTTTTAACCTGATTTAAGATAACTCCTTCTATTTTAACAGAAGGATCCAGGGTCTTAAATCCCAGTACCACTGCTGCTGCACTTTTAACCAGGCTGCGAGCATTCATAATAAGAACTACTGGAGCATTGAGGGCTTTGGCAATGGATGCCGTATTTCCCACATCATCTATGGGACTGATTCCTTCATACAAACCCCGAACCCCTTCAATTATACCTGCTTTAGAGTTAGAAGATTTTAATCCCTGGGCGAATGCTTTTCTTATCTGTCCATCAGACATGAAAAAGGAATCCAGGTTTCTGGATGTATTTCCTGTGGCCAGGGTGTGATAGGTAGGATCAATGTAATCCGGGCCCACTTTAAAAGGTTGAATATTCATTTCTTCAGCTAATGCTTTCATTATTCCTGTGGAAATTGTGGTTTTCCCTACGGCACTTCCTGTACCGGCCAGCACTATTCTCATGATTAATAATCATAGCCCATTTTATTTAAGATTTGGTTCTTAAAAAAAATAAAATTCAGGAATAATAATTTTCACTTGCTCAAGGAAAAGCAGTTATAAGTCCAGTCAAATAAAATATTAATTAATGAATACCATGCACAAGATGCAGGTCCTTAGTGATTCTGCCCAGTACGACCTTTGCGATTATGTAAATCGCCACACCAGTTCTTCAGCTAATCTACCGGGAATATATCACAGTACCGCCACTTCAGGATGTAAAATACCCCTTTTTAAGGTTTTAATGACCAATAAGTGCTGTAATGATTGTAAATACTGTATCAATAACAGTAAAAGAAATTTCACCAGGATAGAGTTAACTCCCCGCGAGTTAACCCGGGTTTTTCTCCATTACTATCAAAAAAAATATGTGAATGGTTTATTTTTAAGTTCCGGGATTTCAGGAGATATAGATTCTTCCATGGAAAAGGTGGTGGAGGTAGCCCGATTACTCCGTCTGGAGCATGGATACCAGGACTACATCCATCTTAAGATTATTCCCGGAGCCTCCCGGGACATGATTAAAAGGGCTATGGGGCTGGCTGATAGGGTGAGTGTTAATATTGAAGCCGCCACCCCTTCCGGCCTGTCTGAAATTAGCTCCACCAAGGATTACCACACTGACATCATCCGGCGTTTGAAGTGGATACGGGCTATTCATAAAAAAAATCCGGAATGTGCCCCTTCAGGTGGAACCACCCAGCTAATTGTAGGAGCCAATGATGAAAGTGATGCCGATATTTTAAAAAGGGTGAAGTGGCTTTATGATAAGATGGATGTAAGAAGAAGTTATTTTAGTACCTTTCAACCCTTAGAAGAAACTCCTCTAGAAAAAAGGCCCCCTGGTAATCCCATTCGTTCTTCCAGACTTTATCAGGCCGATGCACTGTTAAATTCCTATAAATTTAAGGTGGATGAATTAATTTTCCAGGAAGATGGATTTTTGGATTCTACTTTAGACCCTAAATATGCTGCTGCTATAAATATGGATATTTTTCCAGTGGAAATTAATCAGGGACCTTATAGGGATTTAATCCGGGTACCGGGAATAGGGACCTTATCTGCCCGTAGAATAATCTCCATTAGAAAAAAACATCCCTTTAAAAAATTAGAAGAATTAAAAAAAATAGGAGTGGTGGTGCATCGGGCAGAGCCCTTTATAAAACTGGAAGGAAATTATCAGTCCTCCCTGGATAGTTTCTAAAGCTAAATTATTTGATATCAGAGAACATCTCCCATATTTCCGGGTATTTCTCCTGGACTGCGTCTTCTATTAGTTTAGAGGCTTCTTTACTTATACTAAATTCGGGCCGGGTTTTTTTTAGGTAACGGAGCACCGCAGCTGATCGAAGAGACCATAAGGTTATCCTTGGATTTTTTTTAACTTCACTGGCCACCATCTTTAGATTTGACTCATCAGGACCAGGAGATATTTCTTTATCCTCTTTTTCTAATTTTTTTGGAGAAGATGGTGCTTCATTTTCTACTTTTTCCCTGGTTTTGGATTTAATCAAAGCCTCCAGCCCCAGCCCCAGGCCGGTGTTTTTAGTTTTTTTCCGGGACATCATTCCTCCTCCAGTTTAAGGAGTTCCTGGGCCAGTTTCATATAGGAAATGGTACCACTGCTCTCGGAGTCATAGAGTATGCAGGGTTTTCCATAACTGGGGGCCTCAGCTAAGCGTACATTACGAGGTATGGTGGTTTTAAATATGTACTCCCTCTCACCAAAGAAGTTTTTAACCTCCTGGTGAACATCTCGACCTAAACGGGTACGGGAATCATAAAGTGTCATTAAAATACCTTTAATAGGAGATGGACTCTGCAATCGCTCTTCAATAAGATTCATAGTTTTAATTAAATCCGCCATTCCCTCCAGGGCATAATACTCAGCCTGTATGGGTATAATAACACTATCAGAGGCCACCAGAGCATTTAAGGTTAGTATGCCCAGGGAGGGAGGTACATCTATCAGTATGTAGTCAAAAAGTTCCTTAATTTCCTTTAATGTTTCCTCTAAAATGGAATGATACCCTATTTCTCTACTCAGTTCCACTTCTGCCCCGGAAAGGGCGATATTGCTGGGCAGGATATATAGTCCTTCCACCATGGTAGGGATTATGGCCTCTGAGGTGGCATCTTTCCGGCTTAGTACGGTGTATATGGTTTTTTCCAGGTCCGCTTTTTGAATACCAAAACCGGTGGTGGCATTTCCCTGGGGATCCATGTCAATCACCAGTACCTTTTTATCTAAGAGGGCCAGGGCAGTGGATAGATTCACCGCAGTGGTAGTCTTACCACAGCCACCCTTTTGATTTATTATTGAAATTATTTCTCCCATATAAAAAATACCTCCCTGTAATCATTTATAGAATATATTTTAATTATAAGTTATAAGTTTTTTCTGATAACTTATAAGTTATAACTTAGAAGAGGAAAAATAGCAGAGTACTGTAGACCATAAATAAAAAAAAAGAAATTTAAAAAAAGAATCAAAATGCTATCCGTTGGGATAATAAAAGAGGAAGAGGTAAAGCCCGGAAAGGCATATTTTTAGTTTCCTCACGAACCATGGCCACCAAACCTTCCAGGTCGGTGGTCTTTTTTTCTTTAGTTTTACGAATATTTATGGTGAGGTTACCACTTTCTACTTCATTATCTCCAATAACTGCCACATAGGGAACCCATTCCTGGGCAGCATTCCTGATTTTTTTACCAACCCGTTCCCCCCGGTCATCCACATCCACCCTTATATTCTGATCTTTTAGTTTGCGGGCCACCTCCAGGGCAAAGTCCAGATGATTTTCAGTTACAGGTAACACCCGGATCTGGGTAGGTGAAAGCCACACGGGAAGCATGGGGGCTTTTTCATTCATTTCAATAGCCGTCTTCTCCAGTAAACTGCAAATTACCCGTTCAATACTACCGGTAGGGCTGCAATGAATAATTATAGGGTATCCTTCCTCTTCGTTTTCTTCCAGATAAGTGATACCGAATCTCTCCCCGCTTTCCACATCAATTTGTACAGTGGGATTTTCAATAGGTCTTCCCAGGTAGTCAATAGCAGCAAAATCCATTTTAGAAATCCAGTAATGTTTTCTCTCAGGTAATATCTCCATTAAGACCGGTTTACCAATCTTTCGGGCTGCCTGATGCATCCATTCCTGGTATTTGTCATAGAAATCCGCAGTGGCCCGGAATATAACTTCATAATTTACCTGCAAATCCACCCCGGTTTGCAGACACATATCAATCTGCCGGTCAAATTCCTCCAGAGATTGTTCCAGATCCCGGCATACCGTATGCAGATCCGGCATGGTGAACCCCCTTAGTCTTTTTAATCCTACCACTTCACCTTTTTTCTCCATACGAAAACTGTAAGTGGATAGTTCATAGATCCTGGCAGGAAGATTTTTCCAGGTTAAAAATGAATCAGATAAAACCCTGAAAGCGCCGAAACAACAGGCATAGCGTAACATTAACTCCTTCTTGTTATTTCCCATACGGTACTGCCTCTCCCCAAATTTCTCAGCATGCACCCGAATGGCGTCATCAGCCAGGTCATACATGATAGGGGTCTCCACCGGCATAGCCCCTTCTTCTGTAACCAGGAGATATACGTAGTCTGAGAGTAAATCCCGAATTAATCTACCCTTGGGATACCATCGGAGGTGTCCAACATCAGCTGAAGGCTCATAATCCGCCAAATCTTTCTCCCGCATGAGTTTTACATGAGGTGGCTCTTTTCCACTGGATTCCGTCTTTCCCAGCTCATACATGGTTAGTTTACGCAGCTCCTCATTTTCAAATTTGAAATCCTCAGGGGAGATGAGTTTACCTTCATCCAGGATGTACCATTGGGATTCTTCTTTTTCCCCTTCCTCGGGTTTTTGGGGAATTTTCTGAGTGGTGACGGTCCGGGATAATTCAGAAAGGGGATGACCCTTACAGGATACTTCAAAAGACTTGTACCATCCAAATGGTGCCCGGGCAACTTCATACCCCTTATTTTTTAATTCTTTTTCCATTTCCATTAATACTGATTTAGCAGTATCAGGAGAACTCAAAGAAGAACTTAAATGAGCATATGGATATATTACTATGTTTTCAGCTTTTATTTTACTAAAAACATCTTCTATTTCTTTTACCACATTTTGCACAATTTCCTGGGGTTTTTCCTCATCTTCTGCTTCTACCGCAGTAAAAACCACCAGGGAATCGGTGAAGTATCCTTCCTTTTGATCTTCTCTTAGTTCCTCAGCAATTCGGGTTTTATTTTTAGTTTGATACTTTAAATAATCAGAATGAATTAACAGTACGCGCATGCAATCACCTTAATAAAAATTTGATATGTAATGGTTATCCTTTGGAAATATGATTAAATCATATGTACTACTCTTTTAATTATAAATTATATGGTATAATATTATCCTGGTTTTTAAGT
>NPID01007616.1_pt1 | contig 19611 bp, 27 predicted proteins | sample 8637491 | NCBI WGS metagenome assembly NPID01 (sample SAMN07420843, study PRJNA396082) | bioreactor metagenome | isolation source: sample BA6 brine-fed electro-methanogenic bioreactor BA | place: Japan: Kochi | collected 2016-06-14 | reverse complement strand
GATGGGTGCCCATCTGGAAGGAGACAAGCTCGAACACAGTGACCTGCTTCTGAATTGCAAGACTCACCAGGTTGATAAGCTCGCCCACGGACTTGCCGCCGTAGATCTCCGCCCCGATTATCCTGCCGGTTTCCGGGGTCACCACGATCTTCACGATCATCTTCTTGGCGCCGGGCAGGGCGCCTGGATGCCTGTCCATCACCTCGAAGCGGCCTGTTACGAAGTCTATGTCCGCCCTTCTGGCGGTTTCCTCTATGGCCCCGGCGGAGGCGAAGGCGTAGCCGTCGAACTCGGTGGAGAATGCGCTGAGGGTTCCAGCGAAGGTTCTCAGGAGCCTGATGCAGAACAGGTTGTAACCCAGCACCCTGGCCTCCGCCGTGGCGGTGGAGGCAAGCATGATGTTGTCGGGGTTGCCTGTGATGAACCCGGAGGTGCTGGAGCAGTCGCCCACGGCGAACACGTCCTTCACCGAGGTCCTCATGTACCTGTCCACCTTGATGCTGCGGTTGCCTGTTATCTCGAGACCCGCCGCCTCCGCCAGTTCCGTTCTGGGATTGTATCCGATGGCGCATATGACAAGCTCGGCCTCGAGCTCCTCCCCAGAGTCCAGAAGGACCGAGGAGACCTTCCCATCGCCCTTGAATTCGGTAACCTTCGTTCCCACCCTGAGGTGCACCCCGGCGTTCTCCAGATGGCTGTCCGCCATGGCGGCGAAATCGGAGGAAAAGGCCCTGTTCAGGCAGTGCTCCTCCATCTCAACCAGAGTAACGGTTTTCTCAGGGTGCCTGGCCAGCTGCTCCGCCACCTCGGCTCCGATGAAGCCTCCCCCCACCACCACGATGTTACTGGCGGAGGATGCCTTTTCCATCAGGGCCTGGATGTAGGAGTAGCTCTTCTTCACGTACTCGATGTTCTCAAGCTGCCAGCCCTTTATGAACCTGGGGATGATGGGCAGCGAACCGGTGGCGAATACCAGCCTGTCCCACCCATAGGTCTCGCCTGACGCTGTGTCCAGCGTCTTCATTACGGTATCCACACTGGTAACGGTGTCCACCGCCACCTCTCCCCCGGCGGCTACGAACGGGGCTGGGCCCATCTTGTTCTGGTCTATCCCCTCCAGGTCGTGGAACACATAGGGTATCCCGCAGGGAACCAGGCCGTTCTCCTCTTCCCTTATCATCAGGAAGCTCTTCTCCGGGTGCTCCTTCTTTCCGGTTACACCTGTGATTATTCCGGACGGGCCGGTTCCGATGATTATCACGTCGTAGTTCTTCATTGCTTCTCCAAACATTGCTGGGCTTCTGATACAGTGACACCGGGCTCAATATAGCCTCTCCGTCTGGTGCGAAAAACCACTTAAATTGGTAGCATATTCCACTTTACGGCGCCAGGGACAGTCCCGTATGCATCGGATTTTTATCGTATTCCGGCGGAGGTTATATTGCCCGGCACCGGAGGGAGGAATAAATGGAGTACGAAAGGACCGTGGGTACAACGGGGATACTGTTCAGGGACTACCTGAGCTTCATACTGTTCGTGGCGTCGGTGGCTTCTCTGATCACGATATACGGAATACCCCTGCTGCTGCTCTGGATACCTCTTCTTCTCCGCAGGGTGCGCCTGATACGGAACACCCTTCTGGATGGAGTAAGGGTAAAGGGAATGGTTGCCTCGGTGAGGTACATGAGGGGGGAATGGAAGCTCTGGTACGTGTATCAGGTGGAGGATAAGACCTACAAAACCAGGAATTACGTACTGGGGTTCAGAAAACCCGTGGAGGAAAAGGCCGTTGTGGAGGTCGCCTGCGACATGGAAGATCCTTCGAAGGCCTTCATAGTGCCCGTCTACATGAAGGAACACGAATGACCGCGCTGCTGACGATGCTGTGTGCGGTTCTTTTCTTCTCCACCCCGGAGGAGGAGGTTGCCGGTCTCTACGGCGAACCGGACATCTTCACCGTCACATACCACGGCTACCTGAACCTGGGGCAGAACAACTTCGAAATGAAGATGCTGGCAAACATCTACATGGACTCCCTGGAAACCGCTCTTCAGAGAAGCCTGGAAGGGGTTCTTGAGCACTACTCGGACACTCCGGAGATGCAGGAATACATAAGCCTCTCCCACGAAGCCTTCCTTGCCTACGCAGAGTCATGGGCCAGGGTCACCGAAGAGAGAATGTGGTGGTATGGTGGTGAGCGCACCGACGGAACCGCCAGGGGATACAACTGGAGCGAAACACTGGCCGGTCTTTACTGGGAGAAGACCTTCGTATATCTCCGCATGGCAGGATCAGAGGATCCCTGGCTGGCTATCCTGGAACCATCTGATGATGTCATAGGGGGAAGCTCTCCCTGACTACCTGACCTCCATTGGGGATTCCTGCTCCCATTCCGCCGGAACGAACACCTCCACCGGACCGGTGGCGTAGCAGTCCACCTGATACGGAGGGAAGATGACCGTGTAGCCCTCTATACCGCAGTCTTCCCCTGGAACCGGGATCACCGTGTGGTAGTTCCCCGGGTCGGGCCCGGCGCCCCTGGCCACCCACTCGTCGTCGTAAAACTCCTCGGACTGGAGGTACTCCACCACCGCCTCGGCGAAGGAAACGAAGCGCTCCTCTCCTCCAAGCAGTTCCACTGTGTCCATGAGCCTGTTCTCCGAAACACTGAAGAGGAATGCCCGTGTCCAGGTGTTCCCGTGGGCTCCCCCGGTGTAGTCCCACCTCCAGGCGGTTACGCAGACCATGCCCCTGGGCGACGGTTCGTGAACGAAGTTAAGGTCCAGGGCCCAGTCCGGCATGAAGGGATCATCCACGGAGTATTCTCTGAACTGCCTCTTGAACTCTTCCACGACACCGGCGGCGTATTCATCGAGTATGGACCGCAGTTCGGGGTATTCCTCAATGGTTCCAGGATAGGCAACGGTGAACTCCCATCCCTCGCCTGTTTCGGTCCACAGGGTATCAGGCGATGCCTGGAGCGAGAGAAGGGCTAAAAGCATCCACATGTCTATTTCCTTTCGGTAATGGCATTCTCCCTGGGAGACTGAACCGGAAGGCTTCCCGCCCGGCTGCCCCGCCAGTAGTATTCTTCGGTTCCGTCGGCGGTGCTCCACCACCCCGCGAAGGTCAGCAGGTCTTCCGAGAAGGTGAAACTTGCCGGACCGCTGCCGTAGATATCGTGCCAGACGCATTCGATGGTCAGTGGTCCCGCAACGGTGATATCCGTAAGGGTCCCAGCCGTTAGGGTTCCGTTCTCGTCCATCATGTATTCGCCGACCAGCTCCCCGTCACCCATGAAGAAGCGCGTATCCACCGGCATGTCGTAGCCCGAAGCCAGCAGGGAGCCACTGTAAGCGCCGAGGATCCCGGCGGGAAAGTCCGTCTTCGCCGGCGTACCTGCAAGAAGTGCGAAAAGAAAAAGTGTTCTTAGCACTTCAGGTCCTTCTCTTCCTTCACCGAGTCGTACAGCTCCGCTCCGCAGGAACATCTTTCGGAGTACCACCCGAAACGCTCTCCGCATTCGGGACAAGACCACCTCTTCCTTTCAGAGGCAAGCCAGGCCTCCAGACCCGCTTCCCGGATCTTCTGCAGGTTGCTGAAAACCGCTGAATGGTGGCACGCGTCGTCATTCCTGAAGCCGGTTATGGTTTTGCAGGGGAACTCGCCGCACTGGAAGCAGAACTCGAGCCCCTTTTCCCGGGCGCAGAGCCTCATTTCGCAGTTCTCGCAGAAACCTGCGGTCACATCCCCCTTGCACCCGGAGCACTCCAGCTTCTCCCTGGGGATCTTCCAGTTCCCGGCGTATCCGTCGAGCACATCACCCTTCCCCAGTTCGTTGGCAATACCGACCATGCAGGCTCCACAGTTGAGCCCGCAGTATGAATCGTACCTGAGATCCTTCCCCTCCATGGTTCTCCTTTCCTGATGGGATGTTATCGTTCAAAGGGGCTTCAAGGTCAACCTCGGAGGGGTTGACATACTGTATAGTGAACATATGTTCACTCGTTCCCTTTAACCCTGAACCCGAGAGGAGAGAGTGATGGCGAATGACTGCATGAAGCACGGGGCCTTCGGATGGTTCGAGCTCATGACCACCGACGCGGAGGGGGCGAAGAAGTTCTACTCCGAGCTGTTCGGCTGGGAGTACGATGACATGGCCACTGAATGCGGGGGCACCTACACTGTGGTGAAGGTGGATGGCGAACAGGTCGCCGGCATAATGGACCAGCCCGAGGAGTGCAAGGGAATGCCTTCTTCGTGGGACATCTACATCACCACCGACGACGTGGATGCCACCACCGCAAAAGTCGAGGAACTGGGCGGCAAGGTGCTCCGGGCCCCGATGGACATACCCGGAGTGGGCCGGTTCAGCGTGATCCAGGATCCCCAGGGCGCGGTGATCATGGCCATGACCTACAAGCAGGGCTGACACCCTCCCATTCCGCGGGGCCGGTCTTCACAGGCCGGCCCTGCCCATGACATCACCTCCGCCGAGGAATATTCTTCATGTGTCCTGGGTACTCTTTCCGAACGACACATGAACGGAGCTGAAATGAAAAATGCCATCCTCGTCCTTGCCCTGCTCACAGCGGCAGCCTTTTCCAGGTCGATAATCCCCGCCATCCCCGATTCCGTTGCGGATTCCTCCCTCACCGCCGGGAACGGCCGATTCGCCGTGGAACTGTTCAGAGAGATATCCCGGGAAAGCCAGGGCGATAACATCTTCTTCTCACCCTTCAGCATATCCATGGCCATGGGAATGACATGGAACGGAGCCACCGGGGAGACAGCCAGACAGATGGCCTCGGTGCTGAATTTCGACATGCCAGTGTACTTCGTGAACCGTTCCTTCGAAAGGATAACGGAGAGGATCAGCTCCGGCACCGCCGGCGAAATGGGCGGAGAGCCCCTCACCATGACGGTATCCAACGGCATATGGGTCCAGAACGGCTTCCAGCTGCTGAACAGCTTTACGGAAGCGGTAACGGGCTTTTACGGAGCTTCCGCCGAGAACCTCGACTTCACAGGTGACCCGGAGGGTTCCCGTGAAGAGATCAACGAATGGGTCGCCGAGAACACCATGCAGAAGATCATAGACCTTCTGGCTCCGGGAACCATTACTCCGGACACCAGGCTGGTGCTCACCAACGCCGTCTATTTCAAGGCCAGCTGGCTCTACCCCTTCGAGGAGCTTGCCACCGCAGAAGGCGGCTTTACCAGGGGCGACGGCGAGAAGGTAACCGTTCCCATGATGAACCAGACCGAGTTCTTCGACTATGCCTCCTCCGACGAATGGCAGGCGGTAAGAATGCCCTACGCAGGGGGAAGCTCTTCGATGCTCATAATCCTTCCCAGGAACATGGAAAGCTACCTCGAGGGGTTCGATGAGGAAGCAATACCCGATGTGGAGCGAAGGCTCTCAAGGGTAAATGTTGCCCTCTCCATGCCCAGGTTCGAGTTTTCCCAGAGCATCACCCTGGGAGACATCCTCATCTCTATGGGCATGGAACTGCCCTTCTCAGGCGAGGCTGACTTCACCCCGATCACGGGAAACCCCGACCTCTTCATCTCACAGGTGCTCCACAAGGCCTACGTGAAGGTGGACGAGGAAGGCACCGAAGCCGCCGCGGCAACAGCAGTGGTGATGAACATCACATCAGCCCCAGGCTCGGTGGAACAGATGATCGTGAACAGGCCGTTCCTGTTCCTGATAAAGAACGACGAAACGGGTTCGATACTGTTCATGGGCCTTGTGAACGACCCTTCGGTCTCGTAACCGTATAAGGCTTGCCCGGAAGGAAAAATCTGCTTAGCTTCAATTGCATTCTTTCCGGGAGGTGTTATGCGACGGGGATTCACACTGATCGAACTCATGGTGGTTGTGCTGATCCTGGGCATAATGGCCGCCATCGCCATTCCCAAGTTCGCCGATGTTTCCGAGGGGGCGAAGCAGGCCGCCTGCAGATCGAATCAGAGGTTGATCGTCGAGGGTCTTCACCTGATGTTCGCAGACGAGGGCGACACGGTTGTGTTCAACGTGGCCACATGGGTGGATCCGGCTCTGGAAGGATACGTTCCCCAGAACATGGAGTGCCAGACGGCCAAGGTTAAGTATGCCTTCGCGGTATACAACTACGCGGGAAGCACCGACTACAATGTGTGCGCCTGGGGGGTTGGTGCCGTCTGCTGGCTGAACCACGGCTACATCTGGAACAACGCCTTCGTGAACTGGGAATAACCTACCTGGGAGTAAGCGCTCCAGGGGAAGAGATCAGCTGACCGTCCGGCGTGCTTGCTATCCATGAACCATCCGGGGCTATCATGATGTCCGTATCCTCCGGAAGATCCATTTCAGAAGGATCCTGGGGTATCCCGTTCTCCAGGATATGCTCTTTCACCGCGGAGGATATCTCCTGGGCGGTTTCCGCCTGCTCAGCCGTCAGCTCCGTCTGAACGCCGCCTGCTCCACTGTCGTTGAAGAACAGGGCATAAGCACCCACTGCTGCCAGCACAGGCAGAAGCCAGGCCATGCTCCCCTTCTTGCGCCCCTTTTTCGGCGGTGACGTTCTTTCGGGGTGCTGAACTTCCGCATCAAGCTGAATGGGCTCGCTGCTCACCCTTTCACCGTCCCTTCATTCTTATGCTCCTGAAAGTATACGAAAGAGCATGTTCAGGGAAAAGCCGGACTATGAAGGAGGCCCCGGATCGGGGGGGTGATGACCCGGGGCCTCCATGCGGGGAAAACTACTGGGGTATCTTCTTAAGGCAGAGGAACCAGTCGAGGCACTCGTAGTCCTGCCCGGCTCCCTTTACCCTTTCATCCGCCTTGTCGGTGGTGGGGGGAGGCGGGATGATGACCTTGTCGCCGGGTCTCCAGTTGGCGGGGGTGGCTATGCCGTGCTTATCGGATGCCTGCATCGCCTGCAGTATCCTCTTGAGCTCGTCGAAGTTCCTGCCGTTGGCCAGGGGGTAGTAGATGATGGCCCGCACCTTGCCGTCTGGGTCGATGAAGAACACCGCCCTTACCGCCTGGGTGTCGCTGGCCCCGGGCTGGACCATTCCGTACTTGTAGGCAACGTCCATGGACAGGTCGGCGATCACCGGGAAGTCAACCTTCAGGTTCTTCATGCCGTTCCACTGGATCTTCTCCTCGATTGTGCGGAGCCAGGCGATGTGGCTGTAGTGGCTGTCGATGGAAAGGCCGATGAGTTCGCAGTTAAGATCCCTGAACTCCTGCTGCATCGATGCGAAGGTCATGAACTCGGTGGTGCACACCGGCGTGAAGTCCGCCGGGTGACTGAAGAGAATGACCCATTTGCCCTGATAATCCTCCGGGAAGTTGATGGTGCCCTTGGTGGTCAGGGCGGTGAATTCCGGGGCTGGATCCCCGATCAGGGGGATGGTTGGATACTCTTCATCGTGGTCGTGGCAATGCTCGTCGTTGCACATTTTCTCTCTCCTTATGGTTTTGTTGCTTTTACTCGTTCTTCCTGGCTCATTCCTGCCAGTCTCTTCACTTCGTTCACATCGAGATTCAGGGCCTCCGAGACCCTTCTGCCGTAATCTTCGTCAGCCTTCCAGAAAAGGGCTGCCTGCCTCCTCTGGAGGAACCCCTTCGCCCCCTTGAGGTGTCCGGCGATGTTGGAGACCAGGTGCTCCCTTGCGGTATCGTTCATGACCTTCCTGTAAAGGTCCCCTGCCTGGATGAAATCGCCGTCGGTCAGCTCCACCTCGTACCTGTCCGCCATGCCGAAGATGTCCAGGGGAGGCAGGGGGTTTTCCGGGGCCGGAGCAGGGGAAGCGTAGCTGTTGGGCCAGTAGTTCGGGCCACCTCCGCCGTTGCCGTCCACCCTCATGGCGCCGTCGCGCTGGTAGTTGGCCGCCTTTGCCGCCTTGGGGGAGTTCACCGGTATCAGGGCGTAGTTTGCCCCGAGCCTGTGCCTGTGGGCGTCGTGGTAGCCGAATATCCTGGCCTGCATCATCTTGTCCGGTGACGGACCTATCCCCGGAACCAGGTTGCCCGGGGAGAATGCGGCCTGTTCCACCTCGTAGAAGTAGTTCTCGGGGTTCCTGTTAAGAACCATTCTTCCGATGGTCATCGGGGGGAACTCACCGTGGGGCCAGACCTTGGTCACATCGAAGGGGTTGAACCGGAACTCGTCGGCCTGGGCCGGAGTCATTATCTGGGCCTCCACCCGCCATGAGGGATAGTTGCCCCCGGCAATGGAGTCGAACAGGTCCCGCGTGGCCGTGTCCGGGTCCTTGCCCCTCATGCCTTCAGCCTCTTCCGCGGTGTAGTTGCTTATCCCCGTTTCAGTCTTGAAGTGGAGCTTGACCCACACATATTCCCCCGAGTCGTTGTACCACATGTATGAGTGCCCGCTGTAACCGTTCATGGACCTGTAGTTCCTGGGGGTTCCCCTGTCGCTGAAGAGAATGGTGGTCTGGTGCACCGATTCAGGCGTAAGACTGAGGAAATCCCAGAACATGTCAGGGTCTTTCAGATTGGTCTGGGGATCCCGCTTCTGGGTGTGTATGAAGTCGGGAAACTTCAGGGCGTCCCTGATGAAGAACACAGGAGTGTTGTTACCCACCATGTCGAAATTGCCCTCTTCGGTGTAGAACTTCACCGCAAATCCCCTTGGGTCCCTCTCGGAGTCAGCAGAGCCCTTCTCCCCACCAACCGTGGAGAACCTGGCGAAAACCTCGGTCTTCTTTCCCGGCTCCGACAGGAACGAAGCGCAGGTGTACCGGGACAGGTCAGCAGTAACCTCGAAGTATCCCCCGGCACCGGCTCCCTTGGCGTGGACCACCCTTTCCGGGATCCTCTCCCGGTTGAAATGGGCCAGTTTCTCCACAAGATGTACGTCCTGCAGGAGCAGAGGGCCCCTTTCACCCGCTGAGGCGGAGGCCAGATCACTGTCCACCGGCTTGCCGAAGCTGGTTGTCAGTTCCTTTCTTTCGCTCATTGCCCTTCCCTTCCCTTTCTCATGCATTTTCTGCATATGCCGCGCACTTCGATCCTGGCGCCGCTGACCTGCCCGATGCGGCCTGCGGCTTCAGGGATCGGGATCCTGTCGAGTTCCTCGCAGGTGAAGTCGTAGGCCTCCCCGCATACCGAACAGAGGAAATGGTGGTGGGGCGTTCTGTCGGCGTCGAACCTTATTCCTTCCGAGGAGTATCCCACCGGATGCACCAGACCCAGTGCGGAGAGTTTTCTGAGAGTTCTGTAAACCGTGTCCAGGGAGATGGTTGGAACCCGCTCCCTCACCACCTGGAACACCTCTGAAACGCTGGGATGGCCTTCCCCTCGGGCGATCTCCCTGAGGATCTCCAGCCTCTGGTGGGTAATCCTTACGCCCTCTTCCCTGAGTTTCTCGATGATCTCTTCCAGTGTGATGTGCCGGTGCATGCTCCTCCTCAAGAATCATTACTTGTTAAGAATAATTCTTACTTACATAAGCGTCAAGGCTAGAGCCTGTGCCGGACGTACCTGTAGTTCTGAAAACCGGAGATGAAGTATGGCTGTCCCTCTGGACCGTAGTTAACGAACATGTGGGTCCAGTAGTGCTCTTCAGGATCGTAGGCCACCGCGTGATGGGTATAAAGGACACTCTCGATGTTCCGTCTGTGAGCCGGGCTGTGCAGCCAGTCGCTGAGCACCTTTTCCGGTGTAAGCTGCCCGTGGGCGATGTTCTCCCCGGCGTGAATGTACTCCACCCTTGCGAACCACAACCGGTCGAAGGGGCTGAGGTACTCCGGGGTGTAGTGTGAGAAGTAGCCCCTCTCCGCCATGTCCCTGTTGTGGCTGAGGCAGACAAGGTACAGGGTGTCATCCCACCGGAGTGACTGAAGCCCGTTCCTCTCCCTGTATCTGTTGACCAGTTTGACCAGTTCCCTGGCATTCTCGTGAACATAAAGGGGAACCGAGTCCCGTCTTACTACGCGAAGCGCACAGCCGCCGAGTATCAGGAGGATCAATATGACTGGGAATATTCTGGCCTTGTTCAACGCGCTCCATTCCTTTTCTCAGCATGCATTATACAAAGCGGATCGGCATTGGCAAATCTTGCCTTGGCGCTCTCCGTCCGTTAGCATCTGGTAACATTTTTTGAACGGGGGTCACGATGAAGGATAATGGAGCCTTCAGCTTCAGGGTCGAGCTGAGCATGAGCTGTCCCAGGTGCGACAATCCCGTACCGGTGGACGGGCCGGTGGGAAAGGCCTGGTGCCCGCACTGCGGTGGAACGGTGGAGATAGAGCGCTCATACTGGATCGAGCAGCTGGGTGAAGCGGTGGATGAAATGAGGAACACGCCTGTGGGAGAGGGTTCCGGATCGATGTTCTTCGGAACGAACCGGGGGAACCTCACCCTCGGCCGGCTGGATCCCTACTGCGACAGCTGCAAGACCGACTTCGCCAATCCCTGGGACCTTGATGCCGGGGTATACACCTGCAGTTCCTGCGGTACCCGGTGGCCGGTCTCCCCTCCCCCATCCTGGCTTTCCCAGGCGGTGCCCTCGATTCTCCAGCTTATCAACGCCGTGCTTGAACGGGAGGGAGAGGAGGCTTCCGCCCCCGCTTTTTCCGAGCCGGTATCCCTTTCATGCCCGTCATGCTCAGGGAACCTGGAGCTTGACGGATCGTCACGCCTGGTTCGCTGCGACTACTGCGGCAGCCAGATCTATCTGCCGGACTCGGTCTGGATGAAGCTGCACGGCGGCAGGCGAAAGCGAAGGTGGTTCGTTGTCTGCTCCGGCTGAGGGAAGCGGCAGGGTCTTCTACCACTACAGCCCCAGAAGGGCAGTCATCGTCGACAGCGTGTTCATAGTGGTACTCTCCGCGGCGGGCATTTTTCTTCTGCTTTACGGCGTGTGGCCGCTGTCGGTGGTCATGGGGATAGTGGTTCTGAAAACCATTAAGGACCTGCTATCGGAAGCGGTGATCGAGCTGGAGGACCGGATGCCCCGGGTGGTGTACCGCAGGAAATCAGTTCTCGGAACACGGGAAAAGCTCATTCCCGCGGGTGAGATAAAGGGAGCTTCGTCGCGGATAAAAAGTATGTGGAGGGGGAACATCTCGGAAAAGCTGGTGCTGGAAACGGAGAACGGCGAGTACACGATCCATCCCAACTCCGCAAGCGACCAGTGCGCCAGGGGTGTTCACAGCGAACTGAGGCGTATTCAGCAGGAGTTCGAAAAGTACCAGAAGGGGCTGTTCAGGGCGGAACAGCGCAGATCGAGACCCCCGGTCAAAAAAGTGAAAAGGCTGTTCTGGGCAATGATCGAGATGAGCGTAAGGTGCCCCAGGTGCGAAACACCGGTGCCTGTGAACGGCCCGTGGAACTCGGTTCCCTGCCCCGGGTGCGGGGAAACGCTGGAACTGACGCCGGATACGTGGAGGGACCTCCTGGAGGATGTGAGGGGTTCCGTGGTCAAGGAGCTGAAGCCAGGCGAGGGTACCGAAAGCACCATAATGGGGTTGTTCCACACATCACTGCGCTACGCCAGGATGAACCCTTACTGCGGTTCCTGCAAGGAGGACTTCCCGGCGACGGTTCCCGGGGAGAAGCATCTGACCTGTTCCTGCGGTGAGAAAATGGAGCTGATGGAGCCTCCAGACTGGTTTGGAGGCGTTATCCGAGGGGTCAGGTACATCGCAGGGGCCACCAGGTCAACCGAACCCCGGGGGCACTCCCCGGAGCCGGTCTTCATTACATGCCCCTCCTGCGGAGCATCATTCGAGACCGCCGGGGAATCCAGGAACCCGCTATGCGCCCACTGCGGACGGGCCTTCGTGATACCAGCCGATCTGTGGCTGCACTTTCACCCGGCGCCGGTGAAGAGAAGGTGGTTCGCGGGATTTACCGCTTCGGTTACTGCTGCGGCTCCTCAGGATTAGACGCAGAACTCTTTGCCGTTCTGTACCTCTGTATGTCACGGTCCAGCATGTAGAGACACACGCTGAGGACCGTGGCGTCGTCAACCAGCCCCAGGAACGGAATGAAGTCCGGAACCACGTCCATGGGGTTCAGAACATAGAGCAGGGCGGTGGCGGCTGCGGTTATGGTCCACCATGGCACTCCCCTGTAGTTGCCCTTCCAGTAGTCCCTTATCATGTCCATGAGTGTTCTGCCGTCGGCGATGAACTTTCCCAGGGGGCCACGGAATTTCCGGCCTATCTCCTCTTCCCTCCGAAGAACGGTCTCGATGTCGGCGTCGGTTATCTTACGGCTTCCGCCTTCGATGATGCCCCTGGCCTCTTCCTCGGTTACCCTTCTGTCTTCCATTATTCCGCTCCTACCATTTCCTGGCTTCCCTGTCCAGGTATGATCTTACAATGGTCCAGGGAACAGGCGGCTTCTTCCTGAATTCCAGCGTGAGGCTGGTGCCTTCTTTTTCCGGCTGCATGGTATAGCCCACCTCCATGGTCCTGGAGGTGAGGGTTCCCTTCCTGGCATCTCCACTGATGACCGCCGCGGGATGATCCTCGACCCTGCTCCTGGCTATTTCCAGGATCTCCTGGGGAGTGGTCCTTATCGTGTATCTGAGTATTCTCTGAGATTCCATTCGACCTGCGCTCTTCCTGTGTCCCAATCCCTCAGACTATATGGGGAACAGCAGTCCCCCGCATATGGCCAGGGAGTAATCGGATCCAAGACCCTTGTCATCATCTCCGCCTGTGAGCCACCCCACATCTGCGTAGAACGTCTGACCTCCCTGGAAGTTCCAGCCGATACCCGCCCCTGTCCACAGGTAGGATGTTGTTCCAGTGGGATCGTCCCCGTTGCTTCCGTACCACTGGTCGAAGATGCAGATCCCTGTGAAAGCCCTGGGACTGAGACCGTCACCGGTACGGGAAAGTATCAGCCTTCCACCCACGGTTCCATTGAACACCAGGGTACCCGCGTACGCCTCCAGGGTAGTGCACTGAAACGGCGTGTACTGATATGCCACGGCGACCATCTGGGGAAAGCCCCAGGCCGCCCCGAGACGGTGCGCGGGGAATGCCTGGGAGGCGGTCGAGACCAGAAGGATCACTGAAAACATGGTCTTCATGCAACTGGCTCCCTTCAGTAGCTGGTGGCGTCTGTATCAGTGTGTCCTCCGAGTACCTCGATGAACACCCCGTTGGGCATGCAGGCGGACATCTCGCCGGGTTTCGATATCCAACCGGTCCTTACGCACTGCCTGGTGGGGCAGTCGGAGTCGGTTATGGCGGCTCTGCCCCCGCTGATCTCCACCGTTACCTCTCCCCTGTATACAACGGTATCCCTCAGGATGTCCAGTGTGTCCTCCGCTTCGAGGCTCACAATCCTGAGACCCTCCGGGCCACCGGAACGGTCCGGTGCGCCGGATGACCACAGCCAGGTGACCAGGATCACCGCAAGCAGGATGAAACCGTCTGCTGGTTTAAACATTGCCCAGGATAACGTCGTCGAGGTGTCTTCCGAAGAGCCCGGCGGTTCTCTTCAGCAGCTCCATGCCCGTGGCGGGGGCGTTCATCCTGTAGCACGGGAAATACCTGGACAGGTGGAAAGGAGTTTTTCTCCCGCAGGTGTCCGCCACCCATTTCGCCGCTTCCAGAACCTCTTCCTCTCCGTCGTTGTATCCAGGGATGAGAAGCCATGTAAGCTCCAGGTGGCAATGGCTTTCAGCAACCATGGCGATGGATTTCTTCACGGTTTCCAGGTCTCCTCCGCAGATATCCCGGTAGAACCTGTCGCTGTATGATTTCAGGTCGATGTTCCAGGCGTCGGTTACCCCTATGAGGTCCGCCAGGGGACCGGGGTTCACATAACCGTTGGAGACCATCACCGCGATCCCTCCCCGTTCCCTCACACGGGGCGCAGTGTCAAGGATGTATTCGTACCAGATGGTGGGCTCGGAATAGGTATATGCGATGCCGTCGCTCCTTGAGAGGGCCAGTTCGACCAGTTCTTCCGGGGGAACATAGATCGTCCCCGGGGACTCATCCTGGCTGATGTGCCAGTTCTGGCAGAACAGACAGGTTAGATTGCATCCGTTGGGACCGGTGGAGAGGACCCTGGAGCCCGGGCGGAACCTGGATAAGGGCTTCTTCTCGATGGGATCCACGGAAAGTGTGGTGCACATGCCGTAGCCGGGGTTCTCGAGCCCCCGTACCCTGCAGAAGCCCACAGGGCTGGAATCGGTGAAAACGCAGCCTCTGGGACATATGCCGCATTTCACTCCGCCGCCCATGGAACCTCCCCGAAACGGTGCACCTGGCAGGCGCCCTGCCCGTCTTCGACAATTACTATCATACCCGTGTACAAGCTCCCGGGAAAAGACCCCGCCGCTTCCGGCCCACCCACGGCCGCCGCCGTTGCCATTGCGTCGGCGGTGGCGCAGTCTGGCGCCACGACGGTGGCGCCTGCGGCGGCTCCAGAGGGATAGCCTGTGTTCCGGTCAAGGAGATGGCTGTACCTTACTCCATCCTCGATGAAGAAACACTCATAGTCGCCGCTGGTTGCCACGGCTCCTTCCGCGATGGACACCACGCCGGCCAGGGAGTCGTTGCGCGGGTGCCGGACGCCTATGTTCCAGACCCTTCCGGTGGAGCTGCCGCACCTTACCTCTCCCCCCACCTCCACCAGGCATTCCTCGGCGCCCATATCCATAAGGAGTGTCCATGTCCTGTCCACCGCCCAGCCCTTGGCCACAGCCCCGAAGTCCAGGAGACCACCCTGACCGAGAAGGATTGAATCATCGGTGATGGTGACCATGTGTTCCCAGCCGGTTACGGCCAGTGCCTCATCGATACGGTCAGGGTCGGGAACGGAATCCGCTGAGGGAAACCCCCACACCTCAACCAGGGCTCCCAGGGAGGGGTCGAAAGAACCTCCGGTTGCCCTTACCATGGTATCGCTGAGGAGGGCCAGCCTGCCCAGTTCGGTCTCTGCGGGAATGCTGCCTGTGGTGTTGAGATGGTACAGCTGACCCGTATCGGAGAAGCGGCCCAGCTCACAGTCGATGTGGTTCAGCAGCGAGTCCGCCGCTTCCAGCATTCCGGGTATCTCTTCCTCCGGAGCACTTATCACCACCGTGGCGAAGGTGCCCAGGGCGGGGAAGGTGCGCCTGCCCTGGGGGTTCTCGCCGCGCAGGAACCTTACGGTAAAGGCGGCTGCAAGGGAGAGGGCGAGTACTCCGGCGAGGATGCCCGGAGCCCTGTTACGTCTCAGCGTCCGCCGTCCTCGGGGCCGTAGCGTGTGTGGTAGCTGCAGTACTGAGAGCCTGAAGTGGCGGGCTTTCCGCATACCGGGCACTTCCTGGCGGGCCCCTTCTTCTTCTTGGGCTGCGGTTTCCTGTTGGGAATGAGGAACTCGGTTACCCTGAGAAGCCCTGCAAGGGCAATGGAGAATACGCCCCATTTGCCCAGCTGCCAGAACCCGGTCTCAGGGCCCAGGAAGAAAGCGGCACACCACATGAGCCCGCCTGCCATCACAAGGAATCTCTCGAATGCTCTCATCACCCTCCCTTCCTAGAGTAGATCAGTGAAGCTTATGAGATGGTTGGCAGCGAGAACGCCGATTCCCGCTTCCATGTAGTCGTCGGTAAAGAGCAGTGCAACGCCGCCGGCCTCGATGAGGATGTTCACGATGGGAAGCCCTTCCCCGGCGCAGGCCTGACCCCAGCCCGGGAAGACCAGTGACTTCCAGGCGCAGCCGCTCTCCTGGATCACTGTCTGAACGGTCTGGGGAGGAAGGGGAGCGCCGTGTATCTCGGGAAGGGGGCTCTGGTTCACCACAGGGAAGCCCAGGGTGCCCACCTCCACCTCCCGCACCGGAGTAACGGCCCAGAAGGCCATTGGATCCAGGCTGCCGTCAAGGAGGCTGTCAACCCTGCTCAGGGGCACCGAAACGGATATCCACCCCATCTCGTCGGGGGTTATCAGGTCGATCTGGAAACGGGATATGCCCCCTGAGCCATGGGTCCGCATACGGCTCCTTATCACCGAGAACAGCCTCTGCACCGCATCGTTGTAGATGGAGGCGGAATAGCTTACCTGGCCCTGGATCATCACAGCGTCAGGGGTTACCGTATCAGCCAGCATGGAATGCCTGGTGCACTGGAAACTTATTCCGGCCCTTGCCGCGAGCTGAAGGGTGGTCTGCCCTTCCGAGGAAACAGTTTTTATGCTGTAGACGCTTATCCTGGGCTGGCCGCCCACGAGGTCCTGCACTATTCCGAACTCCAGGGGGGTCTGCGCCAGAGCGCATGCTGACAATGCCAAAATGAGAAAGATTCCGTGTTTCAATTGCTCCTCCGTGTGTTGTCCACCCCTATACCGAAAAACCTGCGCCAGTTATCTCCGGCCACCTTGCTGATATCTTCCGGACTCCAGCCCCTGCCTCGCAGGGCGTCCATCACCCGGGGCCAGCTCCCGGCTCCGGTGATGCCCCCGGGCAGTGTCTCTATTCCGTCGAAATCGCTCCCGAATCCCACCGAATCCAGGGAAGTCAGCTCCGCTACGTACTCGATGTGGTTCACCACGGAGCCGATCGTTGCCTCAGCGCCATTTTCCTCCAGAAAATCGGGAACGAAGGTAATACCTATCACGCCGCCGGTATCCGCGATCGCTTTGAGGTCTTCATCGGGAAGGTTCCGGCCCTTGCCCTGGCAGAACCTCCTGGCGTTGCAGTGTGTAGCGCACAGTGGCAGGCCCGTCCTTATCAGACTGGCCCTGGACCGGTCGTTGAGATGGGATACGTCGATGGCGGTTCCGTCTTCGGCGAACTTCATGGCGAGCTCCCTGCCCGGGCCGGTAAGGTCCATTTCAGAACCTATTCCACCTGCGTACGGGTTGTCTCCGTTCCAGGTAAGGCTTGCCACCAGTGGTCTTTCCGGAACCCTCCAGCCCTCCCAGAGAGGGAGGCATCCCTCTATGGCGAAGAAGAGCTTCACCGGATCGTACTCCCGGATGGCCAGGAAGGCGTCCACCCCCCTGTCCCAGATCTCCTTCTCCCTGCCCCGGTAGGGCTCGGAGCACACAGCCATCACCTGGTGGGTAACACCGCCTTCGGTGAGCCTGGGACCGTCTACCTGTGCCGGGGGATTGCCCGTTGCAAAAAACTCCCTGGTCCCCCGCTTCACCAGTGTGTCACAGTGGGCGTCGAAAATTCCGTTGTTCACTCGGTCTCCACCGTTTCGCCCTGGGGCGCGAAGAAAATGCCGGTGAATACCCTGGAGAACTCCCCGGCCCTGGACATGAGAAGGAGTATCACCGCCAGAAGGATGAGGTAGATGATCACCCTGCTTCCGGAGCTCCTGGGCCCGTGCCTGTTCCGCCAGTCTTCGTGGTAGGACATCAGCGTATCAGGCGGGTCTGTCTGAAGCTGTGGGGTATGGATGGGAATACCGGTACATGAAGGGTGTCGTTCCACTCCACCACGAATGAATCCCCGCTGAAAGCCCTTGTGGTAAAGACCCTTCCCGTGGACTCCTCGTACTCCCTCCACCTGGCCAGGAACTCCAGCTGCTTCGCCTGGGTGTTCTGTATGCGGTTCACGCCGTCCACCACTTCGTTGAGGTCCTTGCGGAGGGACGCGGGTTGGAGGATATAGAAATCGATCAGTTTCCATCCCCAGAGGGCCACGAATACGAAAAGAACCATCCAGAGCAGGCATCCGGCCTTGTTGTCAACCATTTTCCCTTCCTTCTCACCAGCCTGAAAGGCATCTTCTTGCTATCTGTGCGGATATCTTTTCCACGACCCTGTCCCTGGCGGCTTCATAAGTTTCCGCTGCCGGATCGTAGAGTATCCATTCCGACAGGGTCTCGTCACTGATAATGTACTCATTGTCGCCGGCTGAATCCATGCTCACTGTTACCCGGATCTCCAGACGATACTCCTCGACCTCCTCCGAACCGGTATAACTCACCGCCGTTCTTCCGAAGTAGTTCACAGTTCCTTCGATGGTGGCGTCGGGGGACTCGTTGTCAATGGAAAGCCTGCCGTCGCGGACGATCGCGTCGGTGACGAGTGAGGTTATCTCCTGTTCGAGACCGTACTCCGTAACGGTGCTTCGGAACTGCCGCACCCTTACGGACTGTATGCTCTCGGGAAGGGAGCCCCGGAAGCTGTAGGCGCAGCCAACGGCAAGGGCCATGAGCAGCGCGGCCAGGCTATATGCCCGTGTGACCAAAGCCGCCTTCGCCCCTTTCGGTTTCCTGCAGGGAGTCGGTCTCTACGATGGTTACCGGTTCGACCCTGGAGAGCACCGCCTGTGCGATCCTGTCCCCGCGGTTCACTGTGAAGGGTTCGTTGCCCAGGTTCACCAGTATGACGCCCACCGTTCCCCTGTAGTCCGAATCCACCGTGCCCGGGGAATTGAGGAGGGTTATTCCGTGCTTCAGCGCCAGACCGCTCCTGGGCCGTATCTGCCATTCGTAGCCAACTGGTACCGCCACCTTCATCCCGGAAGAGACAAGGGCCCTTCCACCGGGGGGTATGGTAACGGGTTCACGGATGGCCGCCCTGAGATCCACCCCGGCGGAGTGCTCCGTGGCCGGCCGGGGAAGTGGCAGACCACTGTACTCCTCGAGAAGCTCCACCTGCACCCGGATCATTCCACCTCCAAAAAAGGGGCGGCCCGGCGGGGCCGCCCCTGTCTCCTGAACTAGCTTTCCAGACCGCTCTGGTCAACGTCCTTCATCAGGAGGTCGATCTTGCCGTCGTCGCGGATCTTGTTAACCTTCACGCGAACCCGCTGACCCCTCTTCAGGACAGTTGATACATCGTTGATTCGGTCTTTGCTGATGTTGCTGATGTGCACCAGCCCGTCGGTGCCGGGCATTATCTCAACGAAGGCGCCGAAGGTCTGAATGCTCACCACGGTTCCCTCGTAGACCTTGCCTATCTTGGGGGTACCCACGAAGCCCTCTATGAGCTCCAGGGCGTGGTCGGCCTTCTCGCCGTCGTTGGTGAGGATGGTAACGGTGCCGTCGTCGTCGATGTTGATCTCGGCGCCGGATTCCTCCGTTATGTACCGGATGTTCTTGCCGCCGGGACCTATGAGCTTGCCGATCTTGTCGCGGTCGATCTGTATGGTGATGATCCTGGGGGCGTACTGGCTGAGCTCTTCCCTGGGCTTCGAGATGCAGGCGTTCATCTTCTCGAGGATGTGAAGCCTGTTGTCCCTGGCCTGGAGGAAAGCTCCGGTGAGGAGTTCCTGGGATACACCCTCCACCTTCAGGTCCATCTGGATGGAGTTGACCCCCTTCGAGGTGCCTGCGATCTTCAGGTCCATGTCGCCCAGGTGATCCTCCACCCCTGCTATGTCTGAAAGCACTATGGACCTTTCACCGTCGGTCACGAGACCGAGGGCGATACCCGCCACATGCTCGCCGATGGGTACTCCGGCGTCCATAAGGCAGAGCGATGCACCGCAGATGGTCGCCTGGGAGGATGATCCGTTGGACTCGAGGATGTCCGAGACCACCCGGACAGTGTAGGGGAAATCTTCGGGAACGGAGTCTGCAACGGCGGTTTCCGCAAGGTGGCCGTGACCGATCTCCCTTCTGCCTGGACCCCTGACGGGCCTTACCTCACCAACGCTGAAGCTGGGGAAGTTGTAGTGGAGCATGA
>NPID01003957.1_pt1 | contig 19725 bp, 15 predicted proteins | sample 8637491 | NCBI WGS metagenome assembly NPID01 (sample SAMN07420843, study PRJNA396082) | bioreactor metagenome | isolation source: sample BA6 brine-fed electro-methanogenic bioreactor BA | place: Japan: Kochi | collected 2016-06-14 | reverse complement strand
AGTTGTGGATCACCTGAACGCGGGCAGTGCTGATCTCTTCGGCCGGAAGGGCGATCAGTTCACCACCACTGGCAAGAGCAACGTAGAGTCCGAAAGCTTCACCATCACTGTTTGCAGCAGGATTCAGGAATCCTGAGGCATATACGCCAATGGCGGCGCCATCGAGGCCAAGGGTGCTCAGCGGAGCAGCATACTGTGCTACCACATCGGTACCGGCTTCGTTCCTTACCTGAAGGGAATAGTCGGCGGTGGGNNGGTATCCGGCAAATTCTCCGTATGCCATATCATCAACAATGGTTCCGGCACCTGCAGCAACTTCAACTACGTCAACAACGGGAGCATCGGTAGAACCGTGGAATACCAGTACATCAGTATTCATCATGTTGGTGGCCATTTCACGGCCGAGATCATATACATAGATGTCGAAAGGCTGTACGGGCTCATATCCGCTGGCACTGACGATACCATTGGCAACGAGTACATAAGTACTGCCATCGGTCAGGTTATAGGTTTGTGACCACAGCGGATCGGCAGCGCTGGTGCTGTTCGAGGGCTGAATGGCAATGGTGAAATCAACACCGGCCGGAGCATCAATAAACGGACTGGCAGTCCTGAATGCGAAGTCATCGATCAGGAGCGTATTGTCGAGCCATACGTCCACTACTGAAGCAGCCAAGTCGGCAGAATTGTGAACAACCTGTACACGGGCGGTCGCCTGGGGTGAAGTCAGCTGAACAAGCTGTCCTCCCTCAGGAAGTGCAACGAAAAATCCAAATGAAGGACCATCGCTGTTTGTAGGAGGATTCAGAAATCCTGAAGCCATCAATGTAATGGCTTTTCCATTCCAGCCATTGGAAGCAAGAGGAGCTTCAAATGTAGCTACTACTTCACTGCCTTCCTGGTCGGTTACCTGGAAAGTATAGTCTCCGGTAGGGATTTCAAGGTATCCGTTGAACTGGCCATATCCCAGATCATCAATAACGGTGGTGCTGCTGATAGCATCCTGGATATCAATCGAAGGAGCATCTGTCGAACCGTGGAATACCAGTACGTCGGTGTTTCCGCTGCCGCTTGAAACTTCACGGGCAGGTGCAAAAGCATAAAGCTGGAAAGGAGCAGCCGGATTATAACCTTCCGGACTGACGATTCCATTGGCAATAAGAATATACTTTTCACCTCCATCGAGGATGAAATCCTGTGAATATACTGCCTGCTCGGGGCTGTTGCTGTTCGGAGGTGCAATGGATACGGTAAACTCAGAACCGGCCGGGGCATCTACAAAAGGAGTTGCAGTGCGGTAAGCGAAATTCGAGATCACCTTGCTGTCGTCAATCCATACATCAACAAACTCAGCAGCGATGTCGGCAGAATTGTGAATCACCTGCAAGCGGACGGTAGAGATATTTTCCAGCGGAAGCGGGATCAGGTCACCTCCTGAAGCGAGGGCAACATAGAGTCCAAAAGCTTCGCCTTTATTGTTGGCTTCCGGGTTAAGAAAACCTGAAGCGATAACACTGAGTGCCTGTCCTTCAAGGCCAAGACCTGCAAGGGGAGCGGCATACTGGGCTACGACATCGGTCCCTGCGGAATTCCTAACCTGGAGTGAATAGTCGGCAGTAGGGAGTTCAAGGTATCCCCTGAAATCACCATAAATCATATCATCAATGATGGTTCCTGCACCGGCCGCTACTTCAACGACATCTACAACAGGAGCATCAGTAGAACCGTGGAATACCACAACATCAGTGTTGCTCATGCTGCCTGCCATTTCGCGGGCAACAGGGTTTACATAAATATCAAAAGGAGTGGCGGGATTGTAACCGCTGGGGCTAACGATACCATTGGCAATAAGCTGGTACTTTTCACCGCCTTCGAGTGTATAATTCCTGAACCAGATCGGGTTTTCAGGGCTGGTGCTGTTCGGGGGAAGGATAGAGATCCTGAATTCCACACCTGCAGGAGCATCAATGAAAGGAGTTGCAGTCCTGAAGGCAAAGTCGTCGATCAGGAGCATATCATCGAGCCATACATCAACAAAGCGGGCAGCTTCGTCAGCAGAGTTATGGATCACCTGAACACGTGCAGTAGAAATATTATCCTGTGGAAGAGCAATGAGATCACCACCTGAAGCCAGGGCAACATAGAGTCCAAAGGCCGGACCGTTGCTGTTGCTGGCCGGGTTCAGAAATCCACTGGCTATGATCGAAAGTGCCTGTCCGTCGAGGCCAAGGCTGTTGATGGGAGCAGCATACTGAGCTACTACATCGGTACCGGCTTCATTGCGAACCTGCAGTGAATAGTCTGCGCTGGGGAGTTCAAGGTAACCCCTGAAATCACCATACGGCATATCGTCAATAATAGTTCCAGCACCTTGTGCCGTTTCAACGACATCAACAATTGGTGCATCGGTGGAACCGTGGAAAACGAGAACATCAGCCATTGCCGGGTCCATCGCTACTTCACGATTCATGTCATATACAAAAATGTTGAAAGGAGTAGCCGGGTTATATCCCTGGGGGCTAACAATTCCGTTAGCTACAAGTGTATATTTGCCATTGCCTTCAAGCGTATAATCCTGGCTCCAAAGCGGGTTGTTTGCGCTGGTGCTATTCGAGGGCTGGATCGAAATGGTGAAAACTTCACCGGCAGGTGCATCAATGAAAGGAGTTGCGGTCCTGAACATGAAGTCGTCGATCAGCAAAGCATCATTCAACCAAACATCTACCATTTCGGCAGCTTTGTCGGCGGAGTTGTGAATGACCTGAACACGTGCAGTGGAGATATCTTCCTGGGGAAGTGCAATGAGGTCACCTCCTGAAGCCAGTGCAACATAGAGTCCAAATGCTTCACCATTGCTGTTTGCTTCGGGATTGAGGAAACCGCTTGCTACAATGGAAAAAGCCTGTCCGTCGAGACCAAGGCTGCTTACCGGGGCAGCATACTGGGCTACCACATCAGTACCGGCTTCGTTCCTGACCTGGAGTGAGAAGTCGGCAACGGGAAGTTCAAGGTATCCTCTGAAATTGCCATAGGGCATGTTGTCAATGATCGTCCCGGCACCAACTGCAACTTCTTTTACGTCAACAGTCGGGGCGTCGGTAGAACCGTGGAATACAAGGACATCGGCCATTGCCGGGTCCATGGCAGCTTCGCGGCCCATGTCGAATACGTATATATTAAAAGGTGTAGCCGGTGTGTAACCGGAAGGACTGACGATGCCATTGGCAACCAGGATGTAAGTTTTACCATCGGCAAGCGTGTAATTTTGCGACCAGAGCGGATTTGAAGCGCTGGTACTGTTCGCAGGCTGTATGGAAATAGTAAATTCTGTTTCTGCAGGCGCATCAATAAAAGGAGTTGCCGTACGGAAAGCAAAATTGTCGATGAGCAGGTCATCGTTCAGCCATACATCCACTTCCTGTGCTGCAGCATCTGCAGAGTTGTGGATTACCTGTACGCGTGCCTGACTAAATACAGTTGCAGTGAAACCAAAAACGGCCACTGCCATTAGGAGTAAAGTTTTTTTCAAAGTTTTCATGATTTAATGTGTTTATGTTTGAAATTTTGTTTGACAGGGACTAAACACCGTTTCTCGGGATAATGTTTAACAAAATCACATAAAAGTTAAACAAAATAAGAAAATATTGCTGTAAATGCCAGTAAATCAATAAATAAAAGGGGTTGCTAAAAAATTGTTAATAAGCGGCAATTTAGGATCCTAAAGCGGGAACAGGCATCCGTACATTCAAAAAGTACGATGGTAAATCCGGGAATCTGCATGCTGTTTTATTGCATAACTTTATATTGTGCTTCGTGTGGCAATATCGATAATGCTTATTTGCCTGGCGGGATGCTTTGCTGCGGTTTCTGCCCAGGAGGTTTTGGTCGATTACGACGGTAATGTTTATCCTACTGTACGGATTGCTGATCAGATATGGATGGGATCGAACCTCAACAGCACCCACGATGCACGTGGCAGAATGATCAATCGGGTTTGCTACAAACGTATATCTGAGAATTGCGAAAAATTTGGTGGACTCTACGCCTGGGATGATCTTGGGGTGGATGGGGATTCTACTCAGGGGATATGCCCTGATGGCTGGCATGTTTCTACAGATGAAGACTGGAGAAAGCTGGCGGAAAATATCGGCGGAGCGGATAGCGCCTCATACATCCTTTGCCGCGATAGCCTGCTGGGTTTCAATCTACAATACGGTGGGAATTTCCATAATCGTCTGCGCAATTTCAACTATCTCGGAAAGATCGCCTACTATTGGATGGCCGACGAATTCAGCACAACGGCTGCCTGGATACGTATGCTCAGTCCGAAAAACCTGAACATGAACCGTTCAACGGTGCCTAAAGTTTATTGTTTGAGTGTAAGGTGTGTGAAAAACTAAATTCTGCCGGCCAAAATTGGTTCTTGCCGGTAGTATAGATCAAAAAGGCATACTCTAACGCAACTTATTGCTGAGTCCGTCCTTCTTGCAGATAGGGCATTCGGTATTTTTCCGGGTGGAAATGTAACCGCAACGATCACATTTATAATACCGGAAGTATTCGGTGCGCCTGGAGGTGTTCGGAATTTTAAGACCTAATTTCATTGTTGTGTTCTTTTGGGTTTGACACATACACCAATGCAATTCGTGTGCCAATTTTTGTAACATTTTATTATACAGATATATAAGAGAAAATGTTACAGCAAGGCGAACCTTATTTTCTCCGATATCGGAGAAGAGTTCCATTGGCTGATATACGAAAATGGTGGTTTATTTTGATGGGTGCACCAGAACGGCTTTCGATCGTGTATTGGTTTCTCCGGAACCGCTGTCAGTGACTTTCAGGGTAACCAGAAAGGTTTTGTCATCTCCGGTGTTGTTACTGTATGTGAAAGTCGGCTCGAATTCGGTGGATGTTGCTCCGTTGTGAAAGGTCCATAACCATTGATCGGAATACTGAGAAGTATTATGAAATTGTACCGTTACCGGCGCGGGACCTTCATTTCCGCTGAAATAAAAACTAGCTACAGGAAAAGTGAGGGTGCCGACGTTTTGCCGGTCATTTTCATCTTCCTTGGTGCAGGAAGCCATGGTAAGGGCTATGGAAAGGATAAAGAACAGCAGCGTATTTCGCATAACAGGGTTTGTTTATGTTCAAAGATACTGAATTCTCGTTAAAAAACCATTGTCGATTTTCGCTAGATATTTCTAAATATCTTTTCTTTGTGTAAGATTTCAGCCCTCATACTAATTCAGGGGAAATAACGTTTATGGATAAACCTTGTCTGCATTCATGAAACGACCGCTGGCCTTTATAATACTTCTTTGCACTGCACTGGGTGTTTTTGCCCAGGCACCCAAGTACAGCAATGAATTCCTTGCCATCGGTGTCGGCGCACGTTCCCTGGGGATGGCCAATGCTCAGACTGGTATTACCAACGATGTTACAGCTGCCTACTGGAATCCTGCAGGCCTTGCCCTGCAGCAAAACGATATGCAGATCGGCCTGATGCACAATGAGTATTTTGCCGGGGTTGCGAAGTATGATTATGCAGGCTTTTCCATGAAACTGGATACGGCCTCAACCATTGGCATTTCAGTGATCCGCCTTGGCATCGATGATATTCCAAATACCATCAATCTCTACGATAATCAGGGGAACATCAACTATAACCGCATTACGAAATTCTCGGCCGCCGACTATGGCATCATGTTTTCCTATGCACGTAAAAGCAAGATAAAGGGCCTGAGTTACGGGGCTAATTTTAAACTCATATACCGGCAGATCGGCAGTTTTGCAGCGGCCTATGGGTTCGGGCTCGACGCGGGGGTAAACTATCGCACCGGAAAATGGATGTTCGGGGCCATGGGTCGCGATATCACGTCCACTTTCAATGCCTGGACCTTTAACCTCTCCGACGACATGACCGAGGTGTTCGAGGCCACCGGGAACGAGATCCCTGAAAACTCCGTGGAGGTGACCCTCCCCAGGCTGAACCTGGGAGCCGGCCGCTCCATCAGGATCTCCGACAGCTTTACTTCCCTGATCGCACTCGACCTTGATGTAACTTTCGACGGGAAAAGGAATACCATCGTCAAGACCGATGTCTTCAGCATTGACCCCAAACTCGGCATCGAAGTCGGCTTCAGGGACATTGTCTATGTTCGCGGGGGGATCAGGAACATCCAGGAACAAACTGATTTTGGCGACAAAACTTCCATCTCACTGGAACCCAATTTCGGGGTGGGGGTGAGGATCAGGAAAATAGTATCCATCGATTATGCCCTGACCAATATCGGCGACTCATACTTTTATTCCAACGTATTTTCCCTTCGCATCGACCTCGACCGCAAATAAGCTTTCTTTAGTATCTTTGGCAGATAAAGATGTTCTGCCATGTTTCAATTCAAGCCCTATCCCTATACCGATGAAGATATTGCCGATCGCCTTGAGAGGATCCTTGCAACAGATATCCCCGGAAATGATCGTCGGCAGGCCCTCGAATGTATTCTCGGGGCCATCGATCTAACAAGCCTTGAAGCCACGGATACCGAATCCAGGATATCGGCCCTATGTGAGCAGGCCATGGGCTTTTCCGTGCGCAAAAAGGGGGCTCCGAATGTAGCAGCCGTTTGTGTTTATCCGCCTTTTGCAAAACAGGTGAGCAATTACCTGGCCGAAACAGATATCAAAACTGCCTGCGTGGCCACCGCATTTCCATCCGGTCAAACAGCCCTGGCTGTTAAGTTGATGGAGGTCTCCTGGGTCGTGCTCGAAGGGGCCGATGAAGTGGACATGGTGATCAGCCGTGGGAAATTCCTGGAAGGGAAGTTCGATGAAGTTGCCAACGAGATCAGGGCCGTAAAAGCTGCCTGTGGTGAAAAGCATCTTAAGGTGATCCTGGAAACAGGAGAACTGAAGACGGTCGAAAATATCCGCCGTGCATCTGAAATTGCCATTCTTTCCGGGGCTGATTTCCTGAAAACTTCCACGGGCAAGATACAGCCTGCCGCCAGCCCGGAAGCATTTCTCATTATGCTCGATACTATCCGTGAATTTCATGCATCAACCGGCCGCGAGGTCGGGATCAAAGCTGCCGGCGGCATTGCCGATGCCGAAACAGCACTCCGGTATTACCTCCTGGTGAAAAATATTCTGGGAGAAGAATGGCTGAGCAAAGATCTGTTCAGGATAGGGGCCAGCCGGCTGGCCGAAAAGGTTTTTAGTGAACTATAGATTGATCTCCGTTGTTACATGTAAAGTTTTACATGTAATCAAACACCCACTGTATGCAAAAATTTACCCTTTTTCTTATAGCTTCGCTAAGCTTTCTGATAGCATCAGCCCAGGTGCAGATCGATTCTGCCCTGAACTTTTCGGTAAAATCCATCCATGGCGAAACCCTTGAGCTTTATCCCATCCTTGATGAGGGCAAACTGGTGGTGATCGACTTTTTTTCCACCTCCTGCGGCCCCTGCGCCCTTTATGCCCCCGATGTTGAAGCCTCCTACCAGGACTTCGGAGCCAATAGCGGAAATGTATTCTTCATGAGCATTGCCTGGGGCGATGACAATGCCGGAGTGGCATATTTCGATTCCATTTATGGAGTAACTCATCCTTCGGTGAGCGGAAGCCAGGGCGGAGGAAACCTGGTTCATAATAAATATATGGTACAGTCAACGCCATCGGTGATCCTGATCGCTCCCGACCGGGAGATCATCGAAAACTATATCTGGGAGCCTTCCCATGAAAACCTGAATGCCGCTATTCTTGCTGCAGGAGGAATCCTGGTTGGAACTGAGGAGCAATTGCGCCCGGAGGACCGGGAGGTGATTGTATATCCAAACCCTGCCACTGACAGGGTTTATGTTCGCTTCGATGCTGCACGAAATTCAGCCTATCGCATGGAAGTTTACAACCTCACAGGTATGCAGGTACACCGGAGCGAAGAGGTATGGCTGTCACTCGGAACACACCGGCTGGAGATCGATCTTCCCGGCTTGCCCGGGGGCACTTATTTCCTTCGTCTTCTTGAAGATGGAGAACAGCGGAATATAAATCGACTTATTTTACTCGATTAGGCCTTCTTCTGTCGGAATTTTTGCCGTAACTTTAGGGTATGAAAACAAAAGTTACCCTCTCCATATCCGGAAGCCTCTTTATTGATGCTCTAGCGGTACTCTTTATCATTTTCCTGAGCGATTTGTCTGAATTCATTGGCTATCCATTGTACAACCTGGAACCCATGCGTATGATGGTAGTGCTGGCTTTTGCTTTCACGCCCCGATGGAATTCCTGGATACTCGCCCTGCTGCTACCCCTGGTGTCGTATTATTTCGGAGCTCACCCCAGCATGATCAAAACCGGCCTGATGATCATCGAACTGCTCATCAATGTCGGCCTCTTCTGGTTTCTGCTCGATAAAACCCGGTTTAGCCTCCTGTCAATGCTGCTTTCGATATTGTTTAGTAAAGCGGTATACTATTTGCTGAAATACCTTTGCCTTGAACAGCAATGGCTCAGTGGCGACCTGGTTTCCACTCCCCTGGATATACAGGTGATCACCACCATCGCTTTCAGTATCTTTGTATTCATTGTTTTCCTTACCAGGGGAAGACCTGCTAAACACTGAACCTATGAATATGCTTAATAAATTACCTCTTTTTCTGGTCATCATGCTCTTCTTATCCTTCGGGGGATGCGATACCGGCGACGATAACAATCCTTCTCCCGTACCGGATGCCCGCGATAAATATACCGGTACCTGGGCAGTGAACAATGAGACTTGTGCCAAGTCGAAATACCAGGTGATTATTGAGAAAGATCCCTCAAACTCAGCCCAGGCGCTGATACGGAATTTTGGATTTTCCAGTGCTGCGGAGCCGGATACGGCTATTGTTGCCGGGAATTCGATCGTTGTTTACCAGCAGTATAACAGCGAAGGCTGGCTGGTGCAGGGCCAGGGAAGCTACCAGGATAACGGGGACATAAAATGGACCTATTCCCTGACTATTTCGGGTTTCCTGGAAAATTGCACGGCAACGTATACTCCGCAATAGCTCATTCCTTTTCAAGCTGGATTTCACTTTCCAGCTTGCTCAACTCGGTGATCACATCTTCATAGATAGAATTGATGCTTTCAAGGTCTTGTTTGTAAAAACCCAGGCTTCGATCGAATTGTTCTTTCGTAACTTCATGCTTTTTGAAGATGGCAACAAAATAGGCCTCTTTGGCATCAGATAACTCATGGCCAAAGTTTTGCTTTTGCCGGAGAGCCGATTCGGCCAGTTCTACATCGACCAGGATGGCGACCATGGTATCCCGCTGTATGAGATCTTCAGGGGTATCGGCCAATTCTTCATTATAGGTGCGATAACATGAAGCCAGGCTAAAAAGGGCCAGGAATAGCAGGAGGGTTTTTTTCATTTGGGGGGATTAATTACCAAGGTCCGACATAAACTTGATCCGCATCAGGCGGATCTCTTCTTCTGAAAATTCCTCTTCACCGAGTTCTTCCAGGGCATCCTGCAGGGAATCCGATTCGGCTTCACTGAAGTATTCATAGATCTCTTCCTGGTGATACTCATCAATATGCTCATTGATATAGTAATTGATATCGATCTTGGTGCCGGAGGCGACGATGCGTTCGATCTCATCGAGCAATTCACTCAGGCTGAGGTCTTTGGTTGATGCCAGGTCATCCAGTGATATTTTTCGGTCGATGTTCCTGATGATGTAAACCTTCAGGCCTGATTTATTTACCACCGATTTAACCACCATATCCATCGGGCGGATGATCTCATTCTCTTCAACATATTGGGCGATCAGTTCGAGGAAAGGTTCACCGTATTTTTTTGCTTTCCCGGCACCCACCCCGGTAATATGCTGCAGTTCTTCTTCCTTGACAGGATATTGTATGGCCATATCCTCCAGGGAGGGATCCTGGAAGATCACGAAAGGAGGGAGGTTTTCCTTTTTGGAGATATCCTTCCTCAGATCTTTAAGCATGCTGAAAAGTGTCTTATCAGCAGTGCTGGTTTTATGGCTTCCGGCGATCCCGTCATCCTCATCATTTTCGTAATCATGATCCTGGGCCAGCATAATGGAAAAAGGCTCCTTGATAAAGGCTTCCCCTGCCTTGCTGATCTTGAGCAGGCCGTAATTATCGATATCCTTGAGAAGCAGTTTCCTGATCAGGGCCTGTTTGATCACGGCATTCCAGTACTTTTCATCGCGGTCGGCACCTTTGCCAAAGATCTCCAGTTTATTGTGCTTATAGGATTTAACGGCGGCAGTATTTTTGCCAAGCAAGACATTGGCAATATGTTTGGCTTTGAAGAGCTGGTTCATGCTGACCACTGCTTCAAGTACGGTTTTAACGTCGGGACTGGCCTCAACTTTTTTCTTGGGGTGGAGACAGTTATCGCAGGCACCGCAGTTGTCTTTATTGTATGCTTCCCCGAAATAATGGAGCAGGAGCTTATGCCGGCAAACTGCCGATTCAGCGTAGGAAACTGTTTCTTGCAACAATTCCTTGGCGATCTCCTGTTCGGCAACGGGTTTTCCTTTCATGAACTTTTCCAGCTTGATAATATCATCATAGCTGTAAAATGCAATGCAATTTCCTTCACCGTCGTCGCGCCCGGCGCGTCCGGTTTCCTGGTAATAGCTTTCTATGCTTTTCGGGATATCGTGATGGATCACAAAGCGTACATCCGGCTTATCGATCCCCATGCCGAAGGCGATGGTGGCCACGATTACATCCACCTCCTCCATCAGGAATTTATCCTGGTTGGTTTTACGCGTGACCGAATCCAGTCCGGCATGGTAGGGCAGGGCCTTGATCCCGTTCACCTGGAATGCATCTGCCAGTTCTTCCACTTTTTTCCGGCTCAGGCAATATACGATACCGGATTTTCCCGAATGGCCTTTAATGTATTTAATGATGTCGTGGATCACATTCTTGGTTTTCGGGCGGATCTCATAATACAGGTTGGCCCGGTCGAAAGATGACATGAAGACTTTGGCATCCAAAATGTCGAGGTTCTTCTGGATATCGTGCTGCACCTTGGGCGTGGCGGTTGCCGTAAGTGCCATAACCGGCACTTTCTGGCCGATTGTATTGATGATCGGTCTTAAACGGCGGTATTCCGGCCTGAAGTCATGCCCCCATTCCGAAATACAATGGGCTTCATCGATGGCATAGAAGGATATCTTTATGGTCTTGAGGAACTCAATGTTTTCTTCCTTGGTCAGGGATTCCGGGGCGACATACAGCAGTTTGGTTTTTTTGGTGCTCAGGTCTTCTTTAACCTGGTTGAGTTCCGCTTTGGAAAGGGAGGAATTCATCACATGGGCAATGCCTTCGTGGGTTCCGAAATTCCGGATGGTATCCACCTGGTTTTTCATCAGGGCGATTAGGGGGGAAACGATAATGGCGGTACCTTCCTTGATCAGGGCAGGCAACTGGTAGCACATCGACTTGCCTCCGCCCGTGGGCATGATCACGAAGGTGTCGCCTCCTTCAAGTACATTCTTGATAATTGCTTCCTGATTTCCTTTAAAGCTGTCGAACCCGAAAATCTTCTTCAATAGTCCATGCAGGGAGTGTTCCATAGTCTCAGCCATATTCCTCTAACTTAAATTCAATATCTTTGTAGGGCCGTGTTGAAAATTATCAGGAATAATTATCGTTATAATTAATCGTGTAATATCGTTCATCTTTGATTAAGTTAAAACTCATATTCCGTCTTAAACAAATATAAGCATAAAAGTTTTCTTTTAAAAACAAAAAGTTTCAAAAAAGTGTTAATAAAATCACAAAAAGAGATCAGCGAAATAGCATTATCAACCATTGATAATGAGGTGAATGCTGTTTCCAGGCTTCGCGATTCCATCAATGAAGATTTTTATGCCAGTGTAAAAAGCATTATGGAGTCTTCCGGAAGGGTGATCGTAACCGGGATCGGGAAAAGTGCCAATATAGCCCAGAAGATCGTTTCAACACTCAATTCCACCGGAACACCGTCCGTATTTATGCATGCCGCTGATGCGGTACATGGCGACCTGGGTATTATCCGGGAAGATGATATTATTATTTGCCTGTCGAAGAGCGGGGAAACCCCTGAGATCAAGGTACTCGTACCCATACTCAAAAGCAGGAAGAACCTTTTGATCGCCCTGGTGGGGAACAAGGATTCTTACCTGGCCCGGCAGGCCGATCATGTGCTCGATGTTACCGTGGAACGGGAAGCCTGTCCGAATAACCTCGCTCCCACAGCAAGCACAACGGCCCAACTTGTCATGGGCGATGCCCTGGCCATTGCCCTGCTTTCCTGCCGGGGCTTCACCGACGAGGATTTTGCCCGATTCCATCCCGGAGGATCCCTCGGGAAACGCATGTATCTGAAGGTATCCGACATCTATATCAATAATGAGAAACCTAAAGTGAAACCCGGCGATAACCTGAAAACCGTGATCATGGAGATCAGTTCCAGGCGCCTGGGCGCTGCCGCCGTGGTTGAAGGAGATCAACTGCTGGGGATCATCACCGATGGCGACCTGCGACGTATGCTGGAACAAGGCAGTGACCTGAATGCCCTCACGGCCGGAGATATTATGACCAAAGATCCGAAGTCGGTGGAAGAGAGCGAGTTGGTCGTGAATGCCCTGGAAATCATGCGCAGCCATAAGATCACGCAATTGCCGGTTATGAAAGATGGAGCCTACGTGGGCGTGGTACACATGCACGATATCCTGAAAGAAGGGATTATTTGATAAACTGAAAACTATGCAAAGTTCTGTTGAAGAATATAATCGTTACCGCGAAAAAATGAACGAAAAGCTTCTTTCGGCCGGTAACAATAAGATCATTAAACGGATATTCAACCTCGACACCAATACCTATATGGACGGGGCCCTGGATGCCCGGACAAAGGAGATGCTCGGCCTGGTGGCTTCCATGGTACTTCGCTGCGATGACTGCATTAAATACCACCTGCAGCAGTGCCATGAAATGAAACTCAGCACGGATGAATTAATGGAGATCTTTGCTGTTGCCAACCTGGTGGGCGGCACCATTGTTATCCCCCATACACGCCAGGCAATGGAATTCTGGGAAGATCTTCAAACTTCCTGATAATCAATCTAAAAAGGCTATTACTAATTCCGGTGACCTGCCCGAAATGAAGATAAGGTTCAACATGCGCATATACCTGTTGTTGATTATCAGCATGATATTTTATCTGCCCATGCACGGACAGATCACAAAGATCATGGGCACGGTTACCAATGCCACCAGCGGGGAACCCATTCCTTTTGTGAACATCTATTTTGAAGGAACCACCATCGGGGTTACTTCCGATTTCGAGGGGCAGTTTGCTATTGAAACCTTCAGCCCCGGCGATTCCATTACCGCCTCCTATGTGGGGTATCTTTCCGGAACAAAACCGGTGAGCCCCGGGATCTTTCAGCGCATCGACTTTTCCCTGGTACCGGACGAGATCATGCTGGAAGAGGTGATCATCCTTCCCGGGGAAAACCCGGCGGAGATCCTGCTCCGTAAAGTGATCGAAAACAAGGAGAAAAACAATAGGCAGGCTTTCGATGCCTATGAGTACGAGGTGTATACCAAGATGCAGTTCGATGCCAATAATATCAGGGAAAGAATAAAGGATCGCCGCTTGCTCAGGCCCTTTAACTTCATTTTCGACTATATGGATACCTCCACCCTGAACGGTAAGGCCTATTTGCCGGTCTTCCTGTCGGAAACGGTTTCGGAAATATACTACCGCAAGGAACCGCGGGAACGCCTGGAGGTCATCAAGGCTTCCAAATTATCCGGGGTGGAAAATGAAAGCATCACCCAATTCCTGGGTGACCTGAACTCCAATGTGAATATTTATGATAATTATATCACCCTCTTCCAAAAGAACTTTGTATCGCCGGTGGCGAATTTCGGCCTGGGGTTTTATCGGTATTACCTGGTCGACAGCCTTTATATCGATAATCAATGGTGTTACCAGCTCATGTTCAAGCCCAGGAGAAAACAGGAACTGACTTTCAGCGGAACCATCTGGATACACGATACCACCTATGCGGTGAAGAAAGTGGATATGGAAATGGCCGGCGATGCCAACCTGAACTTTGTAGGGGCGGGCCTGGTCAGGCAGGAGTACAGCCTGATCCAGGGCGAGCACTGGATGCTGACCAAGGACTACCTTATGGGCGATTTCAATATTACCAGGAATGCCAGAACCATAGGGGTTTACGGGCACCGGACCACTTCTTCGAAAAATTTTGTCTTTAACCAGCCCCGCGACGATGATTTCTACAAGAGTCCGGTCGGGGTGGTGGTGGATGATGCGGCCCGCGACAAGGATAAGCTGTACTGGGAACTGGCCCGGCACGACAGCCTGACCAGCCGTGAGCAGGGGATCTACGAGATGATCGATTCCATCAAAAGCATCCCCCTTTTCGATACCTACATGGACCTGGGCTATATGCTCATCAATGGCTATTATATCTGGGGAAATTTTGAGCTGGGACCCTATTACAAGCTGGTTAGTTTCAATGCTATAGAGGGAACGCGTTTTCGTTTTGGCGGGCAAACAAGCAATCAGTTCAGCACCAAACTTATGCTGGATGGCCATGTGGCCTACGGGACCAAAGACCAGCGTTTCAAATATGGACTGGGCTTTTTGTATATGTTTAACAAGAACCCGCGTCGGGCTCTGAGTGGATCCTACCTCTATGATATGGTGCAACTTGGACAAAGCCAGGATGCGTTCAGCCAGGAGAACTTCTTTGCGGTCTTTTTCCGGAGGAACCCGGCCAATAAACTTTCCATGCTTGAGCGTTATATGCTTTCCTACGAACACGAATGGGTGCAGGGTTTTTCCAACACCTTCTCATTTTCACATCGCAAATTGTTTCCTGTCGGGGATAACCAGTTCGTTGTTTACCCGGAGGAAGGAAGCCCGGCCATTGAGGATAATATTATTTCTGCCGAGGCGGGGATCAAGCTCCGGTGGGCCTATGGCGAACGCTATATCCTGGGTGAATTTACGCGGATCACCATCGGCACCCGCTATCCCATTTTTGAATTGCACTATGGCTACGGAATACCGAATGTGTTCCACAGCGAGTATGAATACCATCGGCTCCAGTTCCAGATGAAGCAGTGGTTTAACGTGTTTTCCATCGGCTGGTCGAAGTATATCGTTGAGGCGGGCAAGATCTGGGGAACCCTGCCGTATCCCCTGCTCAAACTGCAGCCGGCCAACGAAACCTTCCTCTTCGATGAGTATGCCTACAACCTGATGAATTATTACGAATTCATCAACGACCGTTACGTGGGGGTTTATTATACCCATCATTTCGACGGATTTTTCCTCAACCGCATTCCCCTGATGCGCAAGCTCAAATGGCGTACCGTTATTCATGGCAGGGCTCTTCTGGGAACCATCTCTGAAGCCAACAAGAACTACTCTGATTTCCCCGGGAACCAGGTCGAATCCACCCAACCATATTTTGAGGCCGGTGCCGGTGTTGAGAACATTTTTAAGTTCATCAGGGTGGATGCCATCTGGCGGTTAAGCCATAAGCAATCCAATAATCCGAGGAATTTCGGCGTTTTTATATCCGCAGCACTTTCATTTTAATTATTTTTGGTACCCATATGATCCTGCGAACAGAAAATCTGATTAAAAAATACGGCAAGCGTACGGTAGTACGCGATGTTTCTTTTCATGTTGAACAGGGAGAGATCGTTGGCCTGCTTGGTCCGAACGGAGCCGGAAAAACAACCTCCTTTTATATGATCGTAGGATTGATCAAGCCTTTTTCCGGCCACGTATTCCTCGATAAAACCGATATTACCGCCTATCCCATGTATAAACGGGCACAGGCCGGTATAGGATACCTGGCGCAGGAAGCTTCGGTATTCCGCAAACTCAGTGTGGAAGACAACATCAAAGCGGTGTTGCAGTTCACAAAATTTTCCAAAGCGGAGCAGAAGGAAAGGCTGGAAGGACTGATCGAGGAGTTTGGCCTGCAACATGTGCGCAACAGTTACGGGATACAGCTTTCAGGAGGTGAACGCCGCCGGACCGAGATCGCGCGTGCCCTGGCTGTTGATCCCCACTTTATCCTGCTCGACGAGCCCTTTGCCGGCGTTGACCCGATCGCCGTAGAAGATATTCAAACGATCGTTTCGAAACTGAAAGAAAAAAATATTGGTGTTCTCATCACCGACCATAACGTGCATGAAACCCTCAGTATCACCGACCGTGCCTACCTGCTCTTCGAAGGGAGCATTCTGAAAGCCGGCAGTGCAAATGAGCTTGCCGAAGATGAGCATGTACGAAAAGTATNNTATCTCGGAGAGAATTTCGAACTTCGCCGCTGATCCGATCGCTTAGATCTCGAAGAATACTTCCCCGATAACAAACCTTCCTGGAGAAAGTTTCCCCTTGCGGTCGATGGTCACATTATCGAAGATATTCTGAATGCTCAGGTTGAAGCCGATGCCCTGCTTCAGGGTCTTGCTCAGCTTTAGCCCGAAAACATGGTATGGATCGATGTACTGGGTGTTTTCGTCATCGTACCATTCCTTGCCTGTGTAGCGCCAGTCAACAATGAAATTTACCACCCTGTTGCGCCAGCTTATCGAGGCATAGGCTTCATTTTCAGGGACCTCGATCAGGTGATTGCCGCTAATGTCCTTGTCGGGATTGGTGGGATCGTCGAACTCTAATATCCTGGAATCATTCATCGCAAAATTGGCCGTGAACACCAGGTTGGTGATGATCTCCCAGCGGGCGGTGATCTCTGCGCCCAAAAGCTCCATTTCAGTCACATTCTGGCGTTGCAGTACCGGTTTTAGGTCGGTCCCGCCGGTATCGACAGAATCTCCGGTGGCAACGAAATACTGGAAGTCATGCCCCCTCGAATAGTATACCGAAGGCTCAATGGAAAGTTTTCCGGCAGGCATCCAGGTGAGCCCCAGTTCATAATTATCGATGCTTTCGGGTTTAAGCTGCGGATTGGCCAGCTTGAAACCCTTGGAGATCTTACCCGATTTGCTCATGTCATCGATCTTGGGGGGCTGGAAACCTGTGGATGCACTCAGGTAAATGCCCAGGCTCTGGTTCAACTGGTATTGCAGGGCCAGTTTGGGACTGAATTGTGTCCATGATTCATCACTGAAGCTGAGTTCCGAATCCTGGATAAAACCGGTATTGCTTGTGGGGTTGATCACATTCTGGTATCCGTCGTAATAGGTGGCGTAGTCAAATCTCAGCCCGGCGATCACGGAAAGTTTCCTGAACAATTTAAATTCGTCCTGCAGAAACAGCCCTGCAAAGTTCAATTTCCCGCCGTAATCGATCACATCAGTAGATGTGCGATAGATCTCTTCCGCGTCCATGTCGCCCATTTTTAGTTCAAAACCACTGGTAAAGCGGTGATTTTTGAAAAACAAACGGGAAATGTTGAACCACACACCGTTATCATGCTTAATATGATTGTTGTCGGACATTTTGTACTTACCGCTGTTCCCGCTGATGCTCTCTTTTTCGCGATCGAAGTTTTCGATCTGCATATAGGCTCGTGCATTGACCTTATATTTCCCGAGTGTTGCCGCATACCCTGCATTGATCAGGTGGCTGCGGTAGCGGTCGAAAGCCCCGTCGTCGAGGTATATTTTAGTCCCTGTGCCGAATGTGCCGTCATAATAACGGTATTCCACATCCAGGGTGCTCAGGCTGTCGAAACGATAGCCGAGCAATCCGCCCACATTATACTCATCCACACTGACCTTGGAATCGTAGGCGGTGCGTGTTTCTTCCGGTTCAATGATGTAGCCGTCGCCCTTGCGCAGAAAGGCTTTCGTGTTCCAGTACAGGCCCTTGCCTTTATATAAATCTATTCCCCCCAGGTTGAATGCCCCGCCGAAGGTCCCCATAGATCCACCGAAAGTCCGCACTTTCCCCTGTATCGACTTTTCAGGTTTTTTGGTCGTGATACTGACCACTCCGCTCATGGCATTATTCCCGTAAAGGGCTGAGCTGGGTCCCTTGACCACTTCGATATTTTCAACATCATCGGGTTCGATAAAATTCCAGTTCACCGTTCCCCCCGAAACCTTGTTCATGGGTACGCCATCGACCATAACCAGTGTCCGGGCGCTTCCGGGAAGGCCCCGCATGGTAACACTTGCCCCTTTGGTAAAAATTCCCCAGGGCCTGTTGATGTGCACGTTCGCAATGCCGTACAACAATTCATCGGTGTTCTGTGCAGGCAGCAGACCGGCTTCTTCTTCGCTGATAACAGCAACCCGACCGGGCAGGCTCGATAATTTGCGGTGGTTCAGTGTAGCTGTGATGGTTACCGGATCGATCTCCACAATGCGGGGTGTGATGAAAATGGTGGGTTCAAACCTTCCAGAATCCAAAGTGATCATCTGAGTATGATCCAGGTATCCGACATGGCTCACGGCAATTTCATAGGTTCCTGCAGGGAGTTTGGCAATGGCAAAAATTCCTTTCCGGTTGGAGACCGTACCAATTCCCAGTTCACGTATGCTTATATGCGCATTCGCAACAATTTGCTTATCGTATGCATCCCTCAGGGTTCCCCGCAGCAGGATGCCATCCTGAGCCAGAATACCGGTGCCCATGGATATCATGAGCACCAGTATCGGAATTATACGCTTCAACATAAATTATTCCTGTGTTTTAAGGCTGATGCTGATGTTGCCTTCGTTTGTTCCTTCCACCACATCAACGATAAATATTCCCAGTTTTCCGTCTTCGGTTTTAAAGGTATAGATGTCTCCTGATTTTAAACTCTTGGCCTTTCTTTTGGCATCCCCCTGTTCATAATTGGCCAGGATGATGCTGTCGTTCACGGCCATATTGAAATCATCGGCGGTCAGGTCGGTTTTATAATACCTCGATTCCCTTGTAATGGTCCATGCGGAAGGATTAACAGGGAATACACCGTCTTCAATATTTGCTCCTGAAGAAGCGATGGTGTTTTGATCCCCATCAACATAATAATAGATCATGTCGATACCCGATTGGATAGCGGTATCAGCTGCTGCAGCCTGGTGGGTGTATATAGTCTGCGCTATGATGTCGAAACATCCTCCGGTCTGTGCATTATCCTGCGCTCCCAGCACAAGCTGGCCGTGGTCGGTAAGGGGAGTGTACTGGGCACTGGTGTCCAGGGTGATCACAAAACCTGTCGAAGATGAATTGCCTTCAATATCGCGGGCAATAAAGGTCCACTCTTCCGTTGGGGCATTGGTTTTGGTGAAACTGCCTTCCCAGATCAACCCGGTGGTGTTCATTCCCGTATCGAAATAGGTTTGTTCTGTATCGGTCATCACCTTGATAATGAAATTGGTGATGTTCAGGGAGCCCTTTTGAAACTCTACCTTTACCTTGATCTCATCCCCTGCTGCCACAGTGGCATCGGCGCTGATATAACCCGTCTCGTCTATCAGGCTGATCACCGGTGGGTTTACAGGGTCTTCATCTTCATCTTTCTTGCAGGCTGCCACGATTATGGAAATTGCCAGCAAAGCCACGATGATACGGCTCATTTTTCCATAGTTTTTCATGTGATTTAATTTGTTTTGTTTTGGGTATTGAATGATTTTCTGATCTGATCCAGTCCGAAGCCGAGCAATCCTCCGATCATTCCGAAAGTGAAAAAGCT
>NPID01007922.1_pt1 | contig 19750 bp, 15 predicted proteins | sample 8637491 | NCBI WGS metagenome assembly NPID01 (sample SAMN07420843, study PRJNA396082) | bioreactor metagenome | isolation source: sample BA6 brine-fed electro-methanogenic bioreactor BA | place: Japan: Kochi | collected 2016-06-14 | reverse complement strand
GCGCTGGTGCTCCATTCGCGGTCGAGCCAGCTGGTTCCGGCCACCGCCAAGGTTTTGTCCCCGACCCGCAGCCGGCCGGTGGTCGGCAGGCGGGTCAGCGAATAGTAGTAGGAGGCGTTGCCCGGCTCGGCGCTCTTGCGGCTGAGCCCTTCATCGCCCTGCAGGATCACCGGCTTGGCCCTGGTCAGGGTCAGGTCGATGGCGATTTCGCCGCCGTCGGCCTGCAGCCGCATCGGCAGGGCGTTTGCGTCGAGGCCGGCGGCGGACCAGTGCTCCAGCCAGACCCGAAACGGCTCGGCGGTGGCTCCGGCAAGGCCCAGGGCGGCCCGGGCGAACCGCTCGAAGCTGTAAAACCGCTGGCCGGCGACGTCACTCAGCGCGAAATGGGCCATGTAGATCTGATGGGTGGCCCAGTGCGAATCCCGCGCCAGGGGTTCGGGGGCGAGGGCGATGCGGAAGAAGGTCAGCTGATAGCCGAAATGGCGCCCGTCGCCGGTTTCCAGGTTGCCCGTGTAGTACCACCATTCGGTCTTGTACTCAGGGTGCGGGCCGTGATCTGCGGGGAAGGTGAATGCCCGCGGCGCCGTCGCCCGGGCAAAGCCTGCCAGCTCCCGGCCGCCGAGGGTTTCGGCCACGGTGAGCCGCCTGTGCTCCACGCCTTTCGGGGAGGGCTGAAAAACCCGGTAACCCAGGGCGGCCAGGATCGCCAGGCCGAGCAGCAGAAGGGGTAGCCGGATCCGCAGGCGCATCGCTTACTCCTGTCGCAGCGCCAAGGCCGGCGAGGTGCGGGCCATGCGCCAGGCCGGGTAGATCCCGGCGAGCAGGGCCGCGACCAGGGCCAGGGCGAGGGCCTGAACGAGGATGCCCGGGTCGATCCAGGTCTGCATGGTCCAGCCGAAGGAGCGGCGGTTGATGACCAGAATCAGCACCAGCGCCTGGACGATTCCCAGCGGCAGGGCCAGCAGGCCGGCGGTGAGGCCGATCAGGCCGGTCTCGCCGACCACCAGGCCCCAGAGCTGGCGGGGGGTCAGGCCGCCGGCCCGCAGCACCGCCAGCTCCCGGCAACGCTCGATCTGCATCGCCATCAGGGCGTTGAGGATGCCGACGAAAGCGACCAGCACCGCCAGGAGCCGCAGCACCGCGGTGACCGCGAAGGTTCGGTCAAAGGTGGCCAGCGACGCCTCGCGCAAGCTCCGGTTGGAATAAACCACCACCTCCTGGACCCCGGCGGTCGCCCGGCGCACCTGTTCGGCGACCGCTTCGACATCCCGTCCCGGTTCCAGGTAGATCCCCAAGGCATCGGCCCGGGGGTCGTCCCAGTACTTCTGGTAGATTCGCCGGCTCATGGTGATGCGGCCCTGATCCGACCCGTAGTCGGTAAAGATCCCGGCGATGGTGAATTCCCGCTGCCCCCTGTCGGTGCGCAGGCGCACCCGATCCCCCCGCTCAAGACCCCGGTGATAGGCGTAGGGCTCGGAGACCAGGACCGCGTCGCTGTTCTGGAACGCCTCGAAAATGCGATCCCGGTCCCCCTGGCGAAACCCGTAGCCCGCAAAGCTCTCCCGGGGGATTTCGGCGATGAACAGCTCGCTGAAGCCCTGCGCGGTCTCCAGGTTCAGGTGCCGGGCCCGAGTGACCAGGCCGACCCCGGGGATCTGTTCCACCCGGGCCGCCAGGGCCGGCTGCAGCGGGGTGCGGCCGGGGCCGAAGCTGGCGCTGGCGGTGGTTACATAGATGTCGGCCCGCAGGTAGCTCTGCAGCCATTGCTGGACGGTGGCGCGGAAGCTGCCGATCATCAGCCCGACGCCCACGGTGGCGGCGACGGCGATCACCAGGGCCGCGGTCGCCACCCCGGTGCGGCTGAGGCCCGCGACGAGGTTGCGGGCCGCCATCTTGCCGAGCAGGCCGAAGGTTCTTTTCAGCAGGGGCTGCAGCCGGGTGAGGAGCCAGGCCGCCGCGGCCGGGGTCAACAGGGCATAACCGGTAATGGCCGCAAACAGCAGGGCGAAGCTTCCCGGGATGCTCTTGCTGGGGACCAGCATCCCGAGCAGGCCCGCGGCCAGCAGCGCCGTGCCGCAGCCAAGGGTCCAGGGCAGCAGGCGGCGCTGGCGGCTCTCCACCGCCGAGCGCACGAGGACCGTGCGCGGCGGCGCCCCGGCCGCCTCCAGGGCCGGAACCAGGGCGGCGGCGACCGTCGCGCCGAGGCCGAGCAGCAATCCCTTGCCGAGGGAGACGGGCGTGATGGCCAGCTGGCGAACGCTGACCACGAAATACAGATCGTTGATGGTGCGGGTGACCAGGGCCAGCAGGCCGTCGGCGAGGAACAGCCCGAGCAGGATCCCGGACAGGGTCCCGAGCGCGCCGATCAGCAGCGCCTCGGCGAGGATCAGGGTGAAGATCTCGCGCCGCGTCACCCCCAGGGTGCGCAGCGCGCCGAGGAGCTGCCGGCGCTGCAGCACCGAGAAGGTCATGGTGTTGTAGATCAGGAACATCCCCACCACCAGGGCCAACAGGCTGAGCGCCGTCAGGTTGAGCCGAAAGGCCCGGGTCATCTGGGCCATCACCTGGCCGCGGGTGCCGGCCCGGACGATTTCGGCGCCGGCGGGGAGCAGGGCCCGGAGGCTGGCCATCGCCCGGGAGCGCTCTTCGCCCTCGGGCAGGATCAGGTCGATTCGCGAGAGTCGCCCCTGCATGCCGAAGAGTTCCTGGGCGGCGGCGATATCGGTGACCACCAGGTTGTCGAGGGCCCGGGCGGCGACCTCGTCGCGGGGCTGCAACAGGCCGACCAGGGTCAGCTGCGCGGGGCTGCCGCCGATCTCCAGGGAGATGGCGTCGCCGGTTCGCAGGCCGAGCCCGTCGGCGGTGTCCGCACTCATCAGGCCGGTGGCCGGTTCGGTGAGCAGGCGGCGGAAATCGGTGCGGTTGTCGATGTCCGGCGAGTGGCTGCGGAAAGGGGCTTCGGCGAACGGGTCGATGCCGAGAAGTTGCAGGGTCAGCCCGGGGCGCCCGGGGACCGAGGCGTAGCCCTCGACAACCGGGGCGCTCCGGCGCCAGCCGCCGGCGATCCGCACCCGCCGGTAAGCCTCTTCGGCCAGGCCGCCGGGGCCGCCGACGATCTGGTGGGTGGCGCGCCCGGCGAGGGCTGCGGCCGACAGGCGAAAGGCCCGCTCGGCGCTGGCGTTGGCCAGATCGATGGCGACCACCACCGCCACCCCCAGGGCGACCCCGAGGGTGGCAAACAGGATCTGCAGCGGATGCCGCATCAGATACCGGAAGCCGGCCCGCCACAGGATCATGGGCCGACTCCCGCGGCAACGGCCGATTCGGTCAGCCGGCCCTCGCCAATGCTCAGAATCCGGTCGGCCATCCGCGCCACTTCCCGGCTGTGGGTGACCATCAGGGTGGTCATCCCCGACTGGCGGGCGAGGCGGTCCAGCAGGTCGAGAACCTGGCGGCCGGTCTCGGCATCCAGGTTGCCGGTCGGCTCGTCGGCCAAGAGCAGCAGGGGGCGATGAATCAGCGCCCGGGCGATGGCGATGCGCTGCTGTTCGCCCCCCGACAGGCGATCGGGGTAACTGCCCGCCCGGTCGGCCAGGCCGACCTGCTCGAGAAGCTCGCCGGCCCGGCGCTCTTCCCCCTGCCCCAGACTCCCCTTGAGCTCGAGGGGCAGCAGCAGATTCTCCCGCACCGTCAGGGTCGGAATCAGGTTGTAGAACTGGAAGATGAAGCCGATGTTCTCCCGGCGGAAGATCGTCCGCCGATGTTCGGTAAGGCCGGTCAGGCAGACCTCCCCGATGTGGACTTCCCCGGCGGAAGGGCGGTCGATGCCGCTGATCAGGTTGAGCAGGGTCGATTTGCCGCTGCCGCTGCGGCCGAGCAGAACGACGAACTCGCCCCGCCGGATCACGGCCTGCAGGTCGCGAAAGACGACCCGCTCGGTGTCGCCTTCGCGAAAGGTTTTGGTCAGGTTGCGCAGCTGGAGAAGGGGCGCCTGGGGGGGGGAGGTGAGCATCGGCCATCCGGAGCAAAGGGGTGGATGCGCGGGAGCGGAAAGTTTCGCGAACAACGGATTTTCAGTAAAATTTATCACTTGCCCGGAAGTTGGCAACCCCTGGGCCGGTCGCCGGGCGCCCGGCTAAGGCCATTGTGCCGCCGGAATGCGGGGGCTCCGGCCGAAAGCCCCCGTGCCGCTCTACTTCAGGACGGCGATTTGCCAAGCCCAGCTGCCCGAAGCGTCGTTTCGTCCAGTCCGCGTCCCTGGCAGCACTCGGCGAGCTTTCCGTTGATCGCCACGGCGGGGACCGAGCGGACTCCCAGGCTTTTCGCTTTGGTTGAGACGGCAGGATCTTGCATGTCGAGCACCTGAACCTCGCAGGACGGACAGGCGAGCTTATTGACCAGCTCGACGGCCTCCCGGCACACCGGGCAGCCAGCACTGAAAATTTCGACTTTACGTTTGGTTGTCATGGTCAATGTCTCCTCTCGTACGATTTTTGAGGGGGCTTTTCATCCTTTTCCCTCATCGTCCAAAGCTTCCAGGATCGGGCATGCGGTGATTGGCCCCTGGCCTTTGCACGTCTCAGCCAGCCTTCTGAGTGCCTCCTCCATCTTCCGAAGGGCTTCCCGCTTGTTTTCAATATCGGCGATTTTGGCTTCGGCCCGGGTCTTGACCTCCGCGCAACTGGTCTCGGGCGTCCAGCGCAGACTGAGCAGTTCACCGATCTCTTTCAGGGAAAACCCCCAACTCTTTGGCGCGGCGGATGAATCGGATATGCTTCACCGTCTCCGGGGAATACTCCCGATAGCCTGACTCGGGACGGAGTGGTTGTTCGATGAGTCCCTGGCGTTCGTAGAACTTTACCGTCTCCACCCGCACTCCGGACTGTTTGGCCACCTGGCCGATGGTCAGTCGTTTCATGGTCTTCCCTTCCGTTGTGTTCAGGATAAAGGCGGTACCATGGTAGCGAGTCAAGGGGGAATTTCAACGGGGCTCAGATTTTATTGATCAAGAGAAAAAGTGGTTGATGGCAGGGATGGGGGAGCAAACCGGGACCAGGAGTGAATGGCTAACCAAGCCCGATCGGACCTGGTCAGCCATTGCTCTATGCTGAAATGCTGCCTCAATAGGCGACATACACATCGGGATCTGCGAAAAGGTCCACCATCTTCTGCAGCCCGATGGGAGCCACCGCCGGCTCGATCTCGTCTTCGCCAATCGTGTAGAGCAGCATCATGGTCCTGTTGGCGTAGAGTTCGCCCCCCTTTTCCTTCAGGAGGCGGATGTATTCACCGTAGTCGCGGGGGACGCTCTCCAGCGGCACCCCGAGCTGGCTGGTGAGGGATTGGCGTTCCCGTTCGGGCAGTGCCGCCTTGGCGAGCGGCGTCTGGTCACCGCCGAAGAGACCGTCTTTTTTAATGGCCGTCACGCCGCTGGCGTCAAACAGGATGACAACCCGGTACCCCTGCTGCAGGGTGGTCCAGGCGATATTGGGCACGGCTGCTCGATAAGTCCCAGGCGCTCGTAAAAGCGAATCGTCTCGACGCCGGCTCCGGAGAGCTTGGCGGCCCGGCCGATGGTCAGTTGGTTCATTCGCTCCTCCTTGACCAACAGAATAGGTGCCGTACCATGGTACGGTATCAAGGGTATTATCGCCCTCGGCGACGGGTTTAGGTGTTTTTGCTCAAGTGTCGACCCGAGGCGCGATGCTGTTGTGTGCGTGGCAGGGAAGGGAGAGGGCATTCTGGAACATTGAGGTAACAGCAAGATGGGGGGCTGCCTCTGCGCGCCGCGCCTTGGAGAGCCAGGGTTTTTTTGACAAAACATATAAGCTCTGTATTATATATCGATATTGTTATCCAGTTGTAAAGGATATGGAGAAGAGCGATGAAAAACCTGAACATGCGCGACAAGGCGGAACTGCTTCGGCAGCTCGCTCATCCGATCCGCCTGCAGATCCTTGAGGAGCTGGCAAGCGGGGCGAAATGCGTCACCGACATCCAGGATCTCTTGGAGATTCCCCAGCCGAATGTATCCCAGCACCTGCTGGTGCTACGTCGAAACCGGATCGTCGACTTCTACGAGGATGGTCAGTTGCGCTGCTATTACCTATTGCGCCCCTCCCTGGTTGAGGAACTGCTCCATTTTCTCTCCGCAGAATACCCCGTCGTTGAGCGAGACCGCGAGTCGGTGAGGCGTGAGGGAAGGTTGCGCGAGCAAAAAACTGGCCAACAGGCCGCGTGTTCCTAAAGGTGGGAACCGTCTACGCGGTCAGCGCCGCGGCCCTCGGAGCCGTCCTGGCTTTCCTGGTGGCGCGGTACCTGTTCCACGACTGCGTGCAGGAAAACAAAGAAAGACAATAAACAATCTCGTTTAAAAAGGAGCCACACAATGCAAGTCGGTATTATCCGCTGTCAACAGACCGAAGATTATTGCCCGGGCACCACTGATTTCAAGATGGCCCGAGAGGGAAAGCAGGCTTTCGAAAAAACCGGGCCAGTTGAGATTGTCGGTTTCGTCTCCTGCGGCGGTTGCCCTGGCAAGCGGGCCGTGGGACGCGCCAAAATCCTAGTGGACAGAGGCGCTCAGGTGATGGTTTTTGCCTCCTGCATCAGCCGCGGCAACCCCGTCGGCATGCCCTGTCCGCACTTCAAACTCATGCGCCAGGCGATCGAACAGCGGGTCGGTGATGAAATCCGGATCATTGACTGGACACATTGATAATACCCCTTATGACTGAGAGTATTTGTCGATGAACAACCTGGATGGTGCTGACGAAGGGATGTGGGCCCAATTTTATGCCCCGGAGCAGATTCTCGAAAAACTCGGCCTGTCCTCGTCCATGGGTGACGTGGTCGAATTCGGTTGCCACCCCGCGCGGCCCTTCGATGGAGATTCGCCCCCGCCCTGAGCAATGCCAGGCCTGGGCTGAAGCAGCCGGCTTCCAACTGTCGCCGCCGGGGCTCATTGAGCTGCCGCCCTACCATTACGGCCTGCTGCTTGAGCGGCCATCGGTCAAGGAGAGACGATGAAACCCGACCCGAGAGCAAAAACCGAGCAGAAAGCCCACTGGGAAGAAGTCTTCACCAAATCCGCGGCGTTCTTCGGGGAGGAGCCGAGCGAGTTCGCCCAGGTCGCTCTGGAGTGTTTCCGGAAAAATAGCGTGCGCTCCCTGCTGGAGCTTGGGTGTGGCCAGGGGCGGGACACCTTCCTGTTTGCCCAAAATGAGATCGAGGTGACCGCCCTTGACTATTCGGAAACCGCCGTTTCGGAGATCAGCGAAAGAGCGGCAAAGGTTGGGCTGGCTTCCAAGATTCACTCCCAGACTCATGATGTCAGAAATCCCTTACCCTTTGCCGATGCGTCCTTCGACGCCTGCTACGCTCACATGCTGCTTTGCATGGAGCTTTCCACCGCCGAGATCGCCTTCACTCTGCGCGAGACCCATCGCATCCTCAAGCCGGGAGGCCTGGTCGTCTACTCAGTGCGCAGCAACTTCGACAAGCACTACCGAACCGGCACTCATCTTGACGAGGACATCTATGAGATCGGCGGCTTCGTCGTTCATTTCTTCACCGAGGAGAAGATCAAAAAGCTGGCCAAGGGCTACGAACTCTTGGCGATCGAGCGCATGGAGGAAGGCCGTCTGCCCCGGGATCTCTTTAGTGTCATCATGAAAAAGGCGGCCAGTCCCGAAGACTGGAGTCTGGGGCGCTCCCTTTTCCCCCAACGCGGGGCGAGAGGCGGCGGCGGTGAAAAGGGAGCATCCAAGAATGTTTGAACTTTTCTAAAGTGACGTGCCGTGTCATCGCTGGGGTGACAGCCTTTCAACTTGAGGGGAGATGATGTCTGGAGAGCTACAAGGTCAATGGCTTAGTGCCATGGTCTGACGGCGGGGCAGAATACGGCACACTGCCGGACGTAAAAAAGGCGGACTCGATCGAGCCCGCCTTTTTTATTGCAGGTGTGCTGACCTACCAGCTTTCCGAGCTGTGGCAGCTGGGATTACAGGAAGAGCCGTTGTAATTCATGGCGTTCTTCATGGTGTTGCCGGCCGGGCCTTCCATGGTGCTGGTCTCGAGTTTGGTGAAATGGTTGTTGGCCAGTTTGCCGGTATCGTGACACGAGGTACAACCGATCCCTTTGTTCAGGTGCTTGCTGTGCCGGCCCGAAAAGTAGCCGTTGTACTGGCCGGTACCCGAGCTGTGGCAGTCGGTGCAAGCTGAATTGACGGCGATGGTGCCGGTCCACCAGTCGGGGGTCGTTTGGCCGCCGTGGCAGCTGATGTTGGAGCAGGTGCCGTCGAGGTTGTCGGTGGCGGTGCCGCTCTTGGCGTTCCAGGTCGGGGCGAAGGCCAGATCGAGGTTGTCGTTGTGGCTGGCCCCCTGGTGACAGACGCTGCAGTTGGTGCCGACGCTGGGCAGTGCGACATGGGCGGCATGGGCCCCGGCGTTGGTGCCTGTGGGGGGCTGACCGTGACATGCGGTGCAGCTGCTGTAGTCGGGGCCGGGATCGACCGGCGGTGTGAAGGTGTCGAGATAGTCGGCCAGGGCGTTGAGCTCGTCGGTGGTCAGAGTCACGCCGTTGTGGCCGCCTTCGATCTTGGCAATGGCGGCGTTGCCGAGGCCGGCCAGGTCGAGATTGCCGGCGGGGTCGACGGCGCCGAGCTTGTGGCAGCCGGCGCAGCGGCTGTCGTAGATCGCCGGTCCGTCCACCGGAATGGGAGCCGGCGCCGGGGCCGCGGACAGCGCCTCGGCGATGGCCTGGACCTCTTCGGTGGCCAGGGTCAAAAAGCCCATGTTGCCAAGGTTGCCGTCGATGGCGGCCTGAATGCCGGCGGCGGTGCGATTCTGCACGGTGGTGTTGTCGAGGTTGCCGTGGCAGCCGGAGCAATTGGAGCCGTAGAGTGCGTTGCCGTCAACCGGGGTCGGCTGCGGGTTGGGGTCGGGATTCGGAGCCGGTGCCGGGGCCTGGGTACCGTCGAAGTAGTCGGCGATGGCCTGGATCTCTTCAGCGGTCAAGGTCTTGCCCTGGTGGCCGGCAACGTCGGCGGTGAACTTGTTCGACACCTTGGCGCCATCCGCGCTCAGGTCGAACAGGGAGCCATCGCCGCTGAGGTTGTGGCAGGTGCTGCACTTGCTGTCGAAGAGGGCCTGGCCGTCGACGGGGCCGGGCTGGGGTCCGGGAGCGGGGGTGGGGGACGGAGTCGGCGCGGGCGCGGTGACGCCGTCAACCCAGGCTGCCAAGGCGGCGAGTTCCTCGGCGGTGAGCGATTTGGCCATGTGCCCGCCCTGGATCTTGGCAGCGATCTGCGAACCTTTGCCGGCCAGATCCGGGCTGCCGGCCGTATCGTAGTTGCCCATGGCGTGGCAACCCGCGCACTCGGCATCGAAAACGGCCTGGGCATCGACGGGAGCGGGACCGCCTTCTTCGGCCTTGGCCAGTTCCTGGCGGACGGCATCGATAATTTTCTGGCGAATGGTCGTCATGTCCGAATCACGGTTCTCGCGGATCAAGGTTGCAACGGCTTGGTTGATTTCCACGGCCTTGGCGATCATATCCTTGACCGAGCCGTAACTCAGGCGCGAGGCGTTGAGGGAATCGCCCATGGCGGTCGCCAGGGTACCAAGCAGCTCGGTGTTTTCGGGGGTATCGATCTCTTCCAGGCGGGCATTGAAGGCACCGTGATCGAAACCCTGCTCTCCCTTGGCTTCGTCGATGATTTTTTCAATGAAAGCGTTGATCGCCATATTGGCCTGCAGCAGCTTGAGGTCCGCATCGACGACCTGGCTGCCGGCGTCTTCCACTTTCGCCATGGGGTTGGCGGTCAGATCCGCCGCCGTCAAGCCGCCGATCCCGGCGGTTTCCAGGGCGGCCAGAACCTGTTGTGGCGCCAGGCCGCTGGCCAGCAAAGTGGTGAGCGGGGAAACCGTCACAACCCCTGCCTCGCCTTCGGCAATCGTTCTCTTCAGCATCCCCTGGTAGGCAGTGCCATTGTGCAGGGCCAGGCTGCCAATCTTCATGGCGATGGTCGAGCCGGGAGTCATGGCACGGGTAAACGTGAAGCGGCCGTTGATGTCGCTTGGCACGTGGGTTTCCTGGATCACGTTGCCATCCGGGCCGATCTCCTGGAAATGGGCGCCGGAGATGTAGGGATCGACGGCGACCCCCCAGGTCGCTCCGCTGGTGGAGGCAGACGTTGGCGTATCGGCGCTGCCCCCGCCGCAGGCGGTCAGGATGGCGAGCGAAAACAGGGTTGCCAACAGGAATACTAATCGGTTTGTTTTCACGGCATGGTTCCTTTCTTCAATTTCGAGGCCGCGGACCCCTGAAGGTTCCGGTTTGTCTGGGGGGCGCTGCCTCGGTTCGGGGTTTTGACCCTCGTGGTTTGCAACAGCCACTCCCAAATAACCAACCCATTGAGTTGTCAATAAAAAGGGTCAATGAAAACATCTGGTTGTGGTTCATTGCGCGAGTGGTTGGCGGTTCGGTGGAAGCAGGGTGTGCCGCCATTTGCCCAGTATTATGTAATTTGTTTGGCGCAGGTTGGGATGCCCCCCCGAATATCCTTGGCAGCGTGTGGCTGGCGGTTCCAGGAGGGGGCACGGTTTACCGTTTGCCCAAGTGGACTCCGGTCCATGGGGCAAGGGTTGTGCCATGTCTAGTTTTTGTAGTGATTTAAGCTTGTTGGGGACTTCGAGGGGCTGATGTCAGAGGGACGGACTCGGTTCTAAAGGGGCCGGTTGTATTAATTTGGCGACGGGGACGACGTGCCCCGCAGGGTTCATGGCCGAATTCATTAGTTTTTGCCCCTGTCGCCAAATTGCTACATGGCTGGTTGTTTGACGGTGTTTTCGTCTCTTGGGGGAATCCGGGACCCTCGGGCCGGCGCGATGTGCGGGGGGGTGGGGCGGTGGCTTGCAAGCGAAGCAGCGGCAGGACGAGGATCGTCCTGCCGCTGCTTTGTGGGTAGTGATCTAAATTATTCGGCCTCCAGCCATTGGCGAATCTGCCCTTCCAGGGCAGTCCACCCGGGCCCGAGTCGAATCCTGAGAAAGTTCCCGAACAGGCTGTCGAACAGCTGCAGCCCCTCTTCCAGCACGTACATGCGCTCGTAGAAGACCGCTTCTTTTTCGCTGGTTTCGTCGGTGCGGTTGTCCTTTTCCAGCTTGACCGGCGGGGCCTTGAAGGAGGCGAAGTGGAAGGTGTTCCCTTTCAGGGTCAGCTTCCAGAGGTGCTCCTGCTTCTCCAGGTAGAGAATCGCCTCGTGGATCTGCTTGCCGCTGCGCAGGGCGGTGCGCACCTCGCTGAAGTTGTCCTGGGGGCCGGCCACGGTGACCTTCTGCATGCCGGTCTCGCCGCCGCCGACCAAAATCAGGCGGTCGTTGAGGTAGGCAACGAAGGATTCGCCGTCGACGGCCGGGCCGGGGCGGCCCACGGTGTACTGGGACGATTCGTTCATGGTCTGGTGCATGAGCCACAGCAGAAAGTCCCAGCCCAGCCACTGATTATCCTGGATCAGGTCGAGAACCGCCTCGGTGTTGGCCTGATTGGCCTGGTGCAGTTCCGCCTTGAGCGCCTCGCCGACGATTCCCTCGGCCCGGCCGAAGGGATGAACCGCCACCAGTCGCAGCCCCTCGAAGGTCTGTTTGAACAGGTTCTCGAACAACTCCACCACCTTGGGGCTGAGGCTGGTGAAGGTGACCAGGCCGCTGCGGGTGTCCCAGACCGCGTCGTAGGTCGCCGGGGCGGGCAGGGTCCGGGCCAGCAGGGTGCCGCGCACGACTTCCTTGAGTTCTTCGCGCTTCTGTTTGGGGACCCGCTGCAGGCCGGGATGGGCCGCGAGAAATTCGCCTTCGGCCTCTTCCAGGTGGGCTTTCAGCAGGGCGCCCGGGACCCGGCGCTGATCCCGGCGCAGGGTGAAGACCAGGTAATGGTCGCGCCAGTAGACCTGGGGCGTGCCGAAGCCGCTGTCTTTGGGGTCGTCGACGTGCACCCAGCCGAAAGCGAGTTCTTCGGTTCCTTGATCAATGGGGCTAAAAGCATTTCCGGCCAGGCACCTGCCGGCCCATTCGCCGAGCTCTTCGTTGGGCAGTTCGCCCAGGACCTGGAACTGGCAGATGCTGACGGTATTGGAAAGAATTCCCATGGCGAGTCTCCTCTGTTTGAGTGATCCAAGGTACTTGGAGTCTGTCAGACTTGGGAATGCATCTACTGCGAAAACGGTAAATCGGTCCATATCTCCGTAAATTTTCGACAAATAGGACCACTATTCGCTCTCAAATTTACGAAAATCTGTCCTCGATATCCCTTGTTCTCGTGACGATCCCCCAAGTCCGAAAGGCTCCTAGGGGATACACCTTTTGCAGGGAGCGGGCAAGTGAAATTTGGTCAATGAACAGGGTTCGCCGGCGAAGGGGGTTTCTCGCCTCCGGCTTCATCCTGGCCAATACCAAGGTTGGGAAAAATCTCCAACGAGAAGGGTATTGCGGAGCCCTGGAATTGTTCTATACAGATGGTTAGGGACTAAAATTTCTTTTCCGGAACCATTGCGAGAGGTAGGAAAAATGATTCGATTATTTAAGGTCTTCGGACTGGTTGCCATGGCATTTCTGGTCGGCGCCGCCGGCGGTTTGGCGGCACCGACGCAAGGCGAACCCGATGTGCTTCCCGGGCAGCTCGCACCGCGTCTGCAGAATCTGGGAAGCCACACCTTTGCCGTGACCACCGCCTCCGAGCGCGCCCAGCTGTTCATCAACCAGGGGATCAACCTCGCCTACGGGTTCAACCACGCCGAGGCCGGGCGCTCCTTCGCCGAGGCGGCGCGGCTCGATCCTGACTGCGCCATGGCCTACTGGGGGCAGGCGCTGGTGCTCGGTCCCAACATCAACATGCCGATGGATCCGGCCGCCGAGCCCAAGGCCTATGAGCTGGCCCGCAAGGCGGTGGCCCTGAAAGCCGGGGCGTCCGAACGCGAGCAGGCCTATATCGAGGCGCTGGCCACCCGCTATTCAGGCAGAGCGGAGGACCGTGCCGAGCGCGACCGGGCCTACGCCGCGGCGATGAAGCAGCTTGTGCTGCGCTATCCCGACGATCTGGATGCCGCCACCCTGTACGCCGAATCGTTGATGGATCTGCGGCCCTGGGATTACTGGACCGTGGACGGAGCGCCCTATCCCGGGACCGAGGAGGCGATCGCGGTGCTCGAGTCGGTCATGCAGCGCAAGCCCGAGCACCCCGGGGCCAACCATTACTACATCCACCTGATCGAGCCGACCAAGAGCCCGGAGCGGGCCGAGGCGGCCGCCGACCGGCTGCGGGGCCTGGTGCCCGGGGCGGGCCACCTGGTGCACATGCCCGCCCACATCTACCTGCGGGTCGGCCGTTATGCCGATGCCTCGGCCGCCAACGTGAGCGCCATCCAGGCGGACGAGGACTACATCACCCAGTGCCGTGCCCAGGGGATTTATCCGCTCGGTTACTATCCCCACAACATCCACTTCCTGTGGTCATCGGCGACCATGGAAGGGCGCAGCGCCGTGGCTCTGGATGCCGCCAGAAAGGTCGTCGGCAAGATCCCGGCGCAGGCGGTGAAAGAACTCTCCATGGTGCAGACCTTCCTGGTCGTGCCCTATTACGCCCTGACCCGCTTCGGCCAGTGGGAAGAGGTTCTGCAACTGCCGCCGCCCGATCCGGGTCTGCCCTTTGTGGCGGGGATCCGGCATTACGCCCGGGGACTGGCCCTGGCTGCCCTGGGACGGCTTGAGGAAGCGGCCGGCGAACTGAAGCGCCTGCAGCAGATCGCCGCCGATCCGGCCATGGCGGAGCTGGTCCTGTTTTCCCCCAATCCCGCCGCTGACATCCTCGCCATCGCCCCGGAGGTTCTGGCCGGCGAGCTGGCGGCCAGACGCAAGGACTATGCCCGCGCCATTGCCCATCTGGATCGTGCCGTCAGGCTGGAGGACGGTCTGGCCTACATCGAGCCTCCCGACTGGCACTATCCGGTGCGCCAGACCCTGGGGGCGGTGTTGCTCGCCGCAGGCCTCCCCGGCGAGGCGGAAACGGTCTACTGGGAAGACCTCCGACGCCACCCTGAAAACGGCTGGTCGTTATTCGGGCTGATGCAGGCGCAGCGCGTCCAGGGCAAGGACGAGCAGGCGGGCTTTAGCGAGGAGCGCTTTAAAAAGGCCTGGGCCCGGGCCGATGTGGAACTGAACGCGTCGCGGTTTTGAACGGCCGGGTGGGTTTGCAGGCGGGTTCAAAGGTGGCAGGAGGGGTGGCGGGCATTGTGGGCCTTGAGTTCGGCCGCCAGTTGCTCCAGGGTCTGGTCGGAGAGATAGCCCTGCTCGACGAAGAACTCTCCCAGCCGTTTCTGCAGGGAGCGCTGATAATGGAGCAGGGTTTGCACCTGGAAGGGCTTGAGGAAGCCGAGGCGGACCGCCTTTTCCCCGAACCGACCGGAGCGAAGCCGACTGCGAAAAATAGCGCGGATCGCCGCATCGTCCAGCCATCCCCAGCGGATGGCGATGTCGCCGAGGTTCGGCCGCTGGCGCCGCTGCCAGACCAGGGCCTCGATCAGCGCCTGGTAGGGGATGAAGCCCCGGTAATAGAGGTAGATGCCGATCTGCAGCGGGCGCGCCGGGATCGTCCCGGAGTAGTAGTGGCCATTTCGATTCCGTGAGCGGCCGCCCTGGGCGCCGGGGGGGCCAGGATTGGCGGGGGCCGGCTGGGGGCGCAGGGGGGGGGCGCCAGGGTGCGGAGCGCGGTCGCGCTGCTGAAGAAAGGCGCGCAGCAGGTCATAGGCCCGCACCACTTCGCGAAACAGCTCGGCCCGCTTTTCCTGCTGCGCCGGCGCCTCGTCGGCGAAGCGGTCAGGATGGGTCTGCTTGACCTGGCGGCGAAACGCCGACTTGGCTCCGCTGGCCTGGAGATAACGGAGAAACTCGCGGTCGCGACGGACCTCCTCGCCGAACAGGGCGCGGCAGGCCTCGATCGCTTCGATTTCCTGGATATGAGCCGTCAACAGGTTCTCTCCTGGTCGGTTTCGGCGGGCGCATTTCGTCCAGCGGCGCTGGGACCCTGTCGAAACCGGGGGATCGTCACGAGAACATGGGCATCGAGGACAGATTCGAATCGATCCATTCCTGGGCCCGACAGGTTTCTTGGCTCATTATATACACCAGGGGCGGGCAAAGCTCAAGAACCTGCCGCAGGCCATCGTTGAATCAGCCTCCGGAAGGAGCCGCGGCTGCCGTCAGCCGGCGGGCCAGGGGCCGGAAAAGGGAAGGGTAGAGGACGCTGGAGGCCAGGGCGGTGAGAATCAGGGTGCTGACCATTGCCGGGGACAGCAGGCCCATTTTCTCCCCCAGCGTACCGGCAACCACGATCATCGACAGGGGAGCCGACAGCAGAATCGACATCCCCCAGGCTTCGGTCCGGGAAAGGCGCAACGGTTTGGCCAACACCAGCGGGTAGAGATTGCTGCCCAGCACCGCCAGGGTCAGCAGCGCCGCTCCCACAACCGTCGCCGGCGAGGCGAGCAGGGCGACGTCGAGCTGGGCGCCGACGCCGATGAAGAAAAAGGGGATCAGAAAGCCGAAGCCGAGGGCGTTGATCTTCTCTTCGAAGCGGCCTTTGCTTTTGAACACATGGCTGAAGACCATGCCGGCCAGAAACGAACCGAGAATCGGCTCGGCGCCGGCCAGCGCCGCCAGAATTCCTCCCGAGAAGGCCACGGTGACGATGACCCGGATCCCCTCCTCGACCGGGTCCTCGCTTTCCATCACTTTTTCCACCCGCTCGGGGTGCCACCAGGCCAGCAGGTAAAAAAGCTTAAGGACCACGAAGGCCAGGCCGAAAAGCAGGGCGAGCTTGAGCAGGGCGAGCCCGGCGTGCAGGGTCAGGCCGTGATGATGGTAGGCGTCGATGAGGGTCAGGGCCAGAATCGACAGCAGCTCTCCGGTCAGGGCCACGCCGATGACATTCTGCCCCAGGGAGGTTTTCATCAGCTCCGATTCCTTGAGCACCGGGATCGCAATGCCGGCCGAAATCATCGAGACCGCCACCCCCAGATAGAAAGGCTGGCCGAGCAGGACGAACAGCACCGGCGTCACGGCAAACGACAGCAGCGAAACCATGACGTACCAAAAGGTTTTGCCGCTGGCGCGGATGCTGCGCAGATCGAGTTCCATGCCGGCGATGAACATCAGGTAGATGAAGCCGATCTCCCGCATCAGCTCAAACCATTCGGGATGTCCGTGGATGAAGAAGTTGAACAGCAGGGTGCCGTAGAGGATCTCCAGGGCGGCGGAGGGCACGCGTATCCGGCGCGCCAGAAACGGAATCACGGCAACCCCGAACAGAACCAGAAACATCGATGTGTGGTGTTCGCCCATAGTGCTCTTCGGCTGGCGGCGGATCGATGCTGGCTTTAGGCCAGCAGATCCACCGGCGGAATCAGCAGGGTTGAGGCCGGGGACTGGCGGACGATGCTCCAGGCCACATCCGGGGTCAACAGCGAGGCGAAAAAGCCGATGTCGCGCCAGCCGGCGATGTCGGCCACCATCAGGTTGCGCTCTTCCATGGCCTGCCTGACAACCTTGATGGGATTGCCCCGCAGTTCAGTGGTCTCGATACCGGCCTTGTAGATCAGCCCGAGATCGGCCACCGCCTTCTTCATCTCTTCGAATTCCCTGGCCTGCTCCTCGGATGAAATGTAGCGCGAAAGGCTGACGAACAGCGCCTCGATGTCGTAGCTGATGCCCGCCGACATCTCCAGCGTCGCCTCCATGGAGCGTTTCAGGCTGCCGAGATCCAGGCAGGGGACCGCCACCTTTTCGTACGGGAAGGTGCCGCCGGCCAGCAGGATCGGGCATCCCAGGGCGGCCGAAAGAGTGATCAGCAGGTGCTTGCCCCGCCGGGCGCCGATCAGCGGCAGGCCGGAAAATTCGATGCTTGAGCGGGGCAGGGTCATCATGGCCGCTCGCCGGCCATACTCCTGGAGCAGGGCTCGCAGGCCGGCAAACGCCGGCTGGCCGTTGGTCTCCTCGATGTCGTACTGCTTGAAGTGATGCCGGGCGACGATCGCCCTGAGCCGGTCTTCGAGCTCCGAAGATTTGCGGACACAGACGAACAGCGCCTTTTCCAGGGGGTAGACGCTGCAGATGTACTCGACTTCGTCCAGATACGCCGGCTGCCACCGGGCAGGGAAATAGGCGATCAGGGTGTCGCCGTATTCGAGGGGAAAGTGGGTAAAGCGGAAGGTCAGCATCTCCGCCACGGTCTTCAGAACCAACGGCTGGCCCAGAATGATTACCTTGTCCTTGGCCCGCAGGGAGGTCTCGCTGTGGGGAACGAGGATGTTCCCCTCCCGGTAGATGACCCCCACCCGCCAGTTCTGGGGGCGCAGCGCCGCCAGGCGCTTGTTGGCCAGCCGCGAATTGGCGTGGACTTCGACTTCGAGGATTTCGTTTTTGCCCAGGCCGATGCCGTGGACGGTCTTGGTCTTGGCCTCGAGGCGGTTGCGGATGCCGGTGGCGCTGACGTTGAAAATGCTCTCCACCTCGACGCCCAACTCGTCCAGGGTGGCGATCCCCTTCTGGGTGATGCCGATCGAAATTACCCGGGGGACGGTGAAGTGGTCTTTCAGGATCCGGGCGATCTCGATATTGACCTTTTCGGTGGTGGTGCTGATGATGACGGTGTCGGCGTCGGCGGCTCCGGCTTCTTCGAGAACCAGGCGGCTGGTGGCATCGCCGACGATGGTGGTCAGGTCCTCCCCGCGCAACCGTCTGGCGCCCTCCAGGGCCGGTTCGCTGGAATCGATACAGACCAGGGAAAAATCCCGAGACAGGTTTTTGATCAGCTGCAGGCCGATATTGCCTACGCCGACGATCAGGACTTTGCCGGAGGCCATGGGGGACCCTCTCTTGGATGAAGTGGCAGTCAGGCGCACATAAGTCTAGGTAGAAAACGCGTCTATTGCAAGCCGCAAATCGGTATCCCCGGGGGGTGGGAACCCTTTGACAAACGGGCCGGGGCGGTCTTATACTCCGTGTGTAGTAAATCTACTCAACCAGGAGCCGCCATGGAAGCTTCTCTATTGACCCGACTCGAGAGCCTGACCGGTAAAATCTGCAGCTACGGCAAGGAAAACCTCGACGACATCCTGCACGTGATGGTCGAGGCGATCAACCTGATCTCCCGCCAGGACCGCTGCCGGATTTATCTTGAAGATTTCACCAACGGCAGCCTGACCTGCGCCGAGGCCAGCGGCCTGCTGGGCGATGCCATCCGCGATCAGTCCTTTCCCATCAACAGCCAGGAGTACATGGTCTCGCGGGTCTATATTTCCCAGCAAGAGGCGCTGGTGGCAGATGTCTCCGGGTTCAAGAGCCCCTTTGCCCGCGAGCTGGCCGAGCGGTTCGGCATCCGCTCCAGCTGCCTGCTGCCGCTGCTGCACCAGGGAAGAGCGATCGGCGTGCTGTGCGTCGACAGCGGCCGTCCGGGGCAGTTGCCCGACGAGGAGCGGCGGAGCCTGCTCAAGGGGGTTCTGGAAGAGGTGGCGCCGGTCATCGACCAGGCCCGCAAGTACCATCAGCAGATCGTGCTGGCCCGGCGCGTGGATCAGGCCAAGAAAAAGGAGGCGGCCTTCTACATGGTCAAATCGGCGGTGCGGCTGATCGACAAGCTCTCGCTGGCTTCGGTGCTGGTCCCTTCGGAGCTGGCCGCGGGCAGTGGCGAGGAGGGGCTGCAGATTCTCGCCTCCTATTCGGTGGAGAAGGAGGCCAAGCGGCTCTACGAGGATGAGCGGCTGATCAAGCTTGGGCCCGGCAAGTCCCTGCTTTCCCGGTACATCAGCGACGCCGGAGTGATCGTCGACGACACCCTGCTCTCGCCCCTGTACATCCCCGATTTGCCCGCCGAGAGCCTGCAGAAACGCTACCTGACCGAGGAGATGGGACTGCAGTCGCTGTACGTGGTGCCGCGCTACGAGCCGCTCACCCGGCGGGTGATCTGCCTGGTCAACTACTATACCCGCGGCGCCTACCGATTCAACGATTTTGAGAAAGGGCTGCTGGAGGCCCACGCCGAGATGGCCCAGCGGGTGATCCAGGAGATCGGCGGGGAGCACATGGAAATCCAGGTCCTCTCCGAAATCAATGACCTGCTGCAGGAAAAGTTCGAGGGGTTGCAGCCCTTTTTGAGCCGCATCCTTTCCAAGGCGACGGAACTGATCGGCGCCGACACCGGCAGCATCGCCCTGGTCCGGGAACAGGACGGCGAGCTCTGGCTGGTGGTCGAGGAAGCCGACAGCCGCCTGGTCGGGGCCAAGAGCAAGGAGTGGCTGAAAAAGAACATCCCGCCGATCCGGGTCGGAGGCCAGGACCTGCCCCCGGAGGAGCGCAGCCTTACCGGCTACGTGGCCCACACCGGGCGGCCGCACCTGATCGTCGATACCGACGAGGAGAAACGCGCCGGCGGGCTCTACCGGGAGATTACCGAGGTGATCAAGAGCGAGATCGCGGTGCCGGTGGTGTTCGACGAAGAGGTCATCGCGGTCATCTGCCTCGACAGCCTGCGGCCCTTTTACTTTACCGACGAGCACAAGCGGATTCTGCTGATCATCGGCCGGATGATCTCCCGCCACCTGTCGGATCTGCAGCGCATCGAAAAGCTCACCACCGAGGTCACCCGGCTGCGCAGTGATGTCGGCTACAAGGATCCGAAGATCTCCTCCTACAAGCTCGGCAA
>NPID01004771.1_pt1 | contig 19751 bp, 21 predicted proteins | sample 8637491 | NCBI WGS metagenome assembly NPID01 (sample SAMN07420843, study PRJNA396082) | bioreactor metagenome | isolation source: sample BA6 brine-fed electro-methanogenic bioreactor BA | place: Japan: Kochi | collected 2016-06-14 | reverse complement strand
AATAGTTGATATGGCTATAATATAATGTTAATTTATTAATATAGTTGAATTATATCATTTGCGACCGGATTCACAGGAAAAACAAAGATCACTATCCCGGTTAGATTTGAAAACCTTGCCACATTTACTGCATCTGCGTTCTATGAGACTGGATTTTTTATCCACAATATCCAGAGAACAGGCACATTTCCAGCCCATTTTACCTTTTAATTCTGCTTCAAATGCTTTATCCTCATCAATCTTTTTGCTCATTTACATTCTCCTTTGCCTTTATTTTTATGGGAATTTGAAATTTCAGGGAGGTTAACTATTTAATTATACTATTTCATAAATTTTCTCTAAAATCTGGAATATGTCCTCCTCAATAAGCAGGTTATCCCCTTCCTTTTCCAGGGGCACATTATTAATGAATATGGAGAAAATCAATTTTCTACCACTTTTAGTGACCATGTATCCTGCCATTGATTGACTTAGAAGTATCCCCCGGTTGTTTAATTTATCTTCAGCAACCGCAGTTCCAGTTTTGGCATATACATTACCATATATAGAACTATTATTAGATACTACTCCCTCCAGGGTACCATCATACCCCATCACCGGCAAGGATTCATAGTAAGCTGAGAAATAGTTTTTATCCTGCACCCGATTTAAAAGCTGGTTTATGGCTAGAGGACTTATTCTATCTGATTCTGAACCTCCCCTACCATCTGATAGTGCCAGAGAGTTTCTTTCAATCCCTGAATTTTCCAGAAAGTTTCCTTCAAGTTGCATGCCTTCTGAGAAAGTTTTCTGACCATTGTTAGCTGCCAGGAGCAAAACCAGAGTATCTGCCTGTATATTATGTGAAAGTTTTAAAATAACCTTTATATTCTCAGATAAGGGTAAGGAAGTAAATGAGGCCACCTGCTGGTTTTCAGCATAGGTTGTGTTATTGAGCAATTCTTGTGGGTTTTTACCTCCATTAGATGCATTTATCTGGACTCCTTCTCTTTTCAAGGCCTCCATAAAAAGAGTACGGGCCCATGAGGAAGGGTCTTCTACAGTTATGGTCCGGATTATAGGAGGGGAATTTTCCAGTATCTGGCCCTCCACCTGAATAGTTTCTCCATCGAAATTTACAGTTATGTTATTCTCCCCTGAGGTAATGGTCTCTACCCGGGAGGATAGAGTATAAATACTGCTTTTGGGCCTCCAGTTGATGGTTGCATTTTCTCCATTCTTACCCGGAACTATTTCCAGGTCTATAAGATTGTCATTAATCATTATAGGAGTGATTAAGTATTCCCCGGTAGGGGCCATGGTTTTTTCAAAAAGCCTATCATCTATAATCACATTGCCCTGAATCTCATTTATCCCGGATGATTTAACCTGCCGGGCCAGATCATTTATACCGGTTAAGGGGTCGGTGCTGGTTAAATTAGCATTCCCCAGAGTATTGGCATAGGAATGATCAATATTTTTAAAAGCCATTTTTCCATCAGGAGTATTTCTTCCACCCATAGTCAAATCACCGCTGGCAACAAGTATTAAATCTCCATTTAATACTCCTTCTGAATCTATTTCACCGTTATGATACACAGGAGTTTTGAATCTATAATCAGATCCAAAACTATCCAGTACAGCTGCAGTAATGAATAGTTTGGTGGTGGAGCCCGGGACAAATAAATCCTGTGAGTTTTTATCATAAATGATTTCTCCAGTTTCCTGATCCTGAACTATAATACCCCAACTGGAATGATTATAGGTAGTACTATTAATGGTTTCATTAATCTGACTGATTAAATTAAAAGAAATATTATCAGAGTCATTGGAAGAGGTGTTATTAACTTCCTGGGAGACTGTGAAGTTTTCTGAAGCAGAAAGTATGATAATGATGGATACCATTAAAAATATAATGAGTTTATAAAATCGGGACATGATGATTTCTCCTTATAAACTAAACCCCGGGAATATTATCCTGTTTGTGCCTTTTCATTACTACTTAAAAACTGCATAAAACCAGCCACCAGTAACCACAGCCCTAATACCAGAGCCATAAACTCAGGATCAAAGGCAATATATGCCATGAATAGATATAATACTCCCGTAACAACTCCTATTAAGCCCACTATCTTATCAAAAGTATCTCCGGGATTAATTAACTGGAATATACCACTAAATATTAATAAGATACCCACCAGGTAGAATGCACCGTCCAGTAACATTTCAAAAAGGATTATGTTTCCTATAAAACCTATCCCCAGCAGGATACATACTAAACTAATTACTAAAGCAGCCAGGCTACCTAAATTGTTATAACCCCAATTATCAAAACTCAAGGCCATTAACCATATACCTAAAAATATTAGGCCCAGACCAGCTAAAATACTGCCAGCCAGTTCACTGAATACTGGAAAAGAAATAACTATTATTCCTAAAATAATCCCTAAAATACCCAATATCTGATTTTTGCTTTCAAACATAATTCACCCCATTAATTATATTGGAAAATTATTTAATTAAATTTTTGGGGAGCATGAAATTTAATATACAAAAAATATGGTTCCATAAATATCATGTCGACTTTAAGGGCCATGAATATGTAAAAAAAAAGGTATAAAATACTAAAATTATAAAAAAGATTAACAGGACTTTTTACTGTCCTATCAACCTCAAACCGGTTATTGCCGCTATGTTGGTATCCAGTGCTCTCAGGTCATTTACTGAGAATTTTCGAATATCATCATGTCCTGCCAGTTGGGCCAGCATCTTGGTTTCTTCTGTCATGGATTTGATATAATTAGCCACTCTCATGGCCGATAGTTCGAGATCCATTCTTTCTCTAAGGGCAGGATCCTGGGTGGCTACTCCTACTGGACATTTTCCGGTGTAACACATTCTACAGGCCCGGCATCCCAGGGCAATCATGGCCCCGGTACCAATATAGGCTGCATCCGCCCCCATGGCCATGGCTTTGGCCACATCAGCTCCGCTCCTGATACCCCCAGTGATGATGAGATCCACTTCATCCTTTAATCCAATTTCTTCTAAACCATTAACGGCCTGTACCAGAGAGGCCAGAGTGGGTACTCCGGTGTGTTCAATAACCACTTCTGGAGCAGCTCCAGTTCCACCTTCCATACCATCCACAGAGATGATATCTGCCCCTGCTTCTGCAGCTATTTTAACATCTTCGTCCACCCTTCCTGGGCCCAATTTAACCACTATAGGAATTTTCCAGTCTGTTACTTCCCTCAAGAGTTCTATGTGTTTGGCCAGATCTCCCTCCCGGGTTGCATCCAGGAAACGGGCCGGGCTCAGTGCATCAGTACCCAGAGGTATTCCTCTTATTTTAGCCACTTCCGGGCTTACTTTTTCTGCCAGGAGGTGTCCTCCCATCCCTGGTTTGGCACCCTGACCTATTTTAACTTCAATAGCATCGGCCACATTTAAGTAATCAGCAGAAACCCCGAATCTTCCTGAGGAATACTGTACCATTAACTTGTCAGCCATTTCTCGCTCTTCCGGAAGCATACCTCCTTCACCGGTATTAGCACAGGACCCCACCAGAGCAGTGCCTTTGGCCATGGCCAATTTACTTTCTTTACTTAAAGCACCAAAGGACATTCCCGCAATCAGCACCGGTGTTTGTAAAACCAGTGGTTCTTCTGCAAATCTACCTCCCAGTACTACCTGGGTGTTGCATGCTTCCCTATATTTGTCAACGGGAGCTATTGATGCCTGGGCCGGTAAAATAATTATATCATCAAAGCTGGGTAGCCGCCTTTCAGTTCCAAAACCACGGAGTACATATTTACCTGCCTTGGAAGTGTACCTTATATCAGCTATAGTTCGCGGATCCCATATACTGCCTGCTCCCGTTGGAATCAATACAGGACATGCTGCTAAGCAGGACCCGCACATGATACAACGGTTTTTATCAATTACCGGGTTATTATCCACAATTTCTATGGCATCAGTGGGACATACTATGCTACAAGTACCGCAAAACACACACAACCCTTGAGTAGCCGCTGACAGATCACTGGAAGGAGATGCAGGATTAAGGGAATGTGAAGAATTACTATTTTTTAATTCAAAGCCTTTCTGCATTCCTGTGGCGAATTCTTTAACATCTACCGCTTCTAAACATCCGCTTTCACAGGCAGATACACAGTGAGGTATTTCTCCTGGAGCAGAGATACATTGCTGGTCACATTTAAGCATCCCTCCTTCGGTGTATGTTATGCTGCCAATAGGACACATTAACATGCATAATTTGCATCCAGAGCATGAATCCTGGTTTATTTTTACCACACCATTTTCCCTTTCAATGGCATCCCTGAAGCATCCCCGGGCACAGGCCGGATCCACACATTGTTGGCATACCACTGCCTGGTATCCTTTATTCATTTTGTGTAAAAATAAAGCACTTTCCTTATTTACTTTGGCACAGGCCTCGATACAGTCATTACATCCATCACAATTTTCCGGATCAGTTAATAATATTTGAACCATTTATAATCACCTTACCCATAAAAAGGCCGGGAATCCTTATGTTGAATTTTTTGGAATTTTTCTACATCCGCTGAAATACCATAGCTCTGGAATATGGCAGAAAGTTTCTCTTTATCTGTTTTATCCAGGGTGGTTATCTTAGCATTGGTTCCTGTTTGGAGGTCTCCACCTACATAAATAGTTCCCCCAATCATCCAGTCACCGGTATCTTCTCCAGCATCACCGGTTATAATTATATCACCACTGAGCATGTAAAGTCCAGCCAGCTTTCCAATATCCCCATCTATAATTATTAATCCACCTTTATTGAGTTGTCCCACCGCGTCTCCTGCATTACCATGCACCACAATGGTTCCATTATACGTCCCAAAGCCCACCCCGTCATCAGTGGATCCCTGCACAATAATTTCACCAGCAGTCATATTATTGCCTACATAGCGTCCTGTGTTTCCCTGAATCTCTATTTTGGCCCCATCATTTAAGGCGCCAATAAAGTCTCCAAAATCTCCTTTAAGTTTTATATGTGATTCTTCTCGAATACCAACTACAATGGAGTCTAATTTTTGCGAGTTTTCAATCAAAAATGTGGTTTGATTTTGTTTTAAACCATTTTTTATTTCTTTATTTATGGTGCGAGTTGAAAGATCATCACCAGAAATCATTACTTCGTTTACAGGCATTTTTCTAATCCCCCTGTCTATTAATATGATGTAAGTTAAAAAGTAACTTAAACTTTACCTTTTTCAAGTTTTAAAAATAGACAAGTCTATATTATAGTGAGACTAAAAATATTACAGTAAAAAAAAAGCTGCTTTTTGATAAATGAATTATAAGGAGATATTCTATAATTAATTAAAGTGTGGAGTGGAGAAACATGAAAACTCTAATTAGCAATTTAAAAGGAAAGTGTTTATTTGAGGTATCTATGAAAACTCAAATTGACGGGCTTATTTGTATTCATACTGATCCATCAGATAATTCTTGTCTGGATAAATTTATCAAAGGAGGTTCAGTAAGAATTGAACCAGAAGATCCACTGGAAGTCTGCCAAAAAATAACCAGGGTTATAAGAGGGGCCAAAAAACATGGCGAAGTCTATGTAGGTTATGACGGGGGTCCTTTAGGATCTCTACTGGGATTTGTTGCCAATAAAGAAGGAGTCGATGGTGTTTATGTCTGTTTAAATAATGAATCCATTCGTTTACCTGCTTTAAAGATGGATATTTCTGATACTCGTTTAAGAATTTTAGAAACCTTAGAAAAAGAAAATCTTACAGCCATTTCTATTGGAAAAAAAGTGGGTATTTCCCGGGCCATGGTTTATAAACACCTGGCAGGCCTCCTGGACTTGGGGCTGGTTAAACAGGCCCAGATGTTTGAAAAGTACTCTATTACTCAAGCCGGGAAAATAGTTATCATATAAATAATATAAAATTAATTTAAAATAAGTTTAATAATTTATTCCATAGGATATTCAACCCGTAATCTATAAGAGGCTTTTTCACTTAACAGTACCGTTCCCGGTACAAAAAAATCTTGATACTTTTCCACTTCACTTTTCATGCAGGGCTTCATATCCATTTTTTGAATATAAGAGGTACATTCATCAGTTTCAATTAGTCCTTTTTTCACCAGGGCGATGTAGCGCATCTTCAAGGTTTCTTCATCTAATAAATCCATACAATCACCATACTATGATATTTTCAAAATCATATATAAATATTTCCAATTAAATCGCTAAATGAATATCCATATCCACAAACATGTAAGTCAAACAACCAATTATTTGTAACATCGAACCATCGAAATTAAACAATGTTCAAAAGGATTAAGAAATAAGATATTTTTCACTATATTCAAAATTAATTGAGCATATTTACAGACATTTCAGTAAAACCTATAACTATTTATAGTATTAAATCCTTAAGTATAGACAATGTTCAGAAGAATTTTGCAAGAGCATATTCATAAAAAAAAATAGAAAGGGAGAAAAATGAGAAAAAAAATCTTTGAAAATTCTGGATCTGCAGATAAAATACATGACGAATTAATAAGATCTGTGGTAACCCAATTAGAAGGTAAAGGATTCATGGTTAGGGCTAACCATATCCATCATCCCAATGGAACTCCCAGAACAGTTAAAGGTTATACTCCCGATATTCATGCTTTCAAAAACCTGAAAGAAATAATAATTGAAGTTGAAACCTGTAAAACCATCCATTCTGATAATTTATTAAAATGGAGAAGATTCAGTTTTAATAATGGAAGACGTTTCTGGTTAGTGGTTCCCCCCTGCTGCAAGGAAAGTGCTGAAATGAAAAAAGAAGTATTCAATTTACCCATGGAAGTATACTGCAGTAATTTAAATGGTAAATTGGATAAGGTTAATGTATAATCATAATACTAGTAGCCTCATCAAGAAATATTTTTTTTAATCAATTTTTTATAGATTTTAAGTTTAATGATCTAAAATTATTTTATTCTATAATAAATTTATTTTTGTAAAATCTATTAAAATATTCCTTAAAATTAAATTTAAAACTCTCCAAGCGGAGTTTTAAACAATGCCTATTCATTACAGGGATCCACATGAACTGTAACATCCTTAACTCCTTCTATGGAATTTTTAAGTGTTTCTTCCACTTTATGGGAAATATCATGCGCCTCATCCAGGGAAAGACAACCTTCCAGTTCAATATGCAAATCCACATAAATACTTGATTTTGGGCCTCTGGTCCTTATTTTATGACAATCTTTAACTTCTTCTAATGCATTAACAATTTTTTTTATATCTTTAGACTCCAGGGGGGCTTTATCCAGGAGAACATCAGAACTACTTTTTATTATGCTTATTCCTGTCCGTGCTATTAATAATGCAATTAAAATAGCCACTATTGAATCAGCAATAACAAAGCCCATTTTAATGGCAATAAAACCCAGTATAACTGCAACTGAACCATATACATCACTCCGGGTATGTAATGAATCTGCAACTAAAATACTGCTACCTAAACGTTTACCTTCCCGGTTTTCAAACCAGGAAATAACTATGTTTATGCAAATAGTAATCCCGATAATTATGAAACTAACCATGCTAATTTCCGGTACTGTGGGATCAAATAATCTCTCCACTGCTGATTTAAAAATTTCAAAGCAGGTGAAAAATAATATTATTGCAATCCCCAGGGAGGCTAAAGTCTCGAATTTAACATGTCCATAGGGATGTTCACTGTCTGGTGGTCGAGAGGCGATTATAATCCCTACAATTCCAATCACATTGGAAATACCATCAAATAAGGAATGGAACCCGTCTGAAACTATACTCAAAGAATTAGTATACCAACCATAACCCAGTTTAGTCAAAGATACCCCTAGATTGAGGAATAGAATAATTATAAGAATATTCCTTACCCTGCTGTAATAATTTTTTGAATTCATAGTAATTCCCTGTAGAATTTTTAAGGCCATATGCCTAGAATATTTACAATAATCCTCTTTTTGAAGAAATTGAAGTATTTTTATAATCAATATTAATCAGGGGCATGTATTTTAGATTATCATTTATCTAATCCACATCAAATAAAGTTAATTAAGAAATTTATAAAACTCATGTTTTAATGGAAATAATAAGATTTACCACTAAGTTTAAATAGTGTGCCCGGTACACATATCTATTAATAAAATCTATTTTAAGTATAAAATGATAGTGATATTGGTTAATTGAAACTATAAAATTAATTAATAACAAGCGATAATATGCTAAAAATTCTAATTTTCTCATTATTAATAGTAGTACTGGCCCTTTCGTATATGGAGCCTGCCGCAGCCTGGGGTATTACTAATCATCGGGATATTGCTGCTGAAACTTACTATGCTATGCCTCCAGATATTCAGGAAAAATTGAGTCTAAAAGAAATGCAAAATGGATCAATTGCTCCTGATACTAAGTTTTTCGATTTTAAGTACCATATATATCCTTTAACCCAGGATAAGGCTTATTACTGGTTGGAAAAGGGTCGAGCTAATTACCAATTAGAAAACTATGAATATGCCAGTTTCTGTTATGGGGTAGCCACCCACTATATAGCTGATGGGTTATGCCCTCCTCATAGTGAGAGTGGAAACTCACATTATTATCATAACCTTTATGAAGCCCGAGCTATGTTTTTAAGTCCCAGTATAAATTACTCCTACAGCAATCTGGATCTTTTTCTGGAGAGTGGAGCCATTGAATCCAAAAATAGCTGGTATGACTGGTTGGAAAATGGTGATGATGTTAATATACAACAGGACTTGAATCGTGCTGCTACAGGTTCTTTTCTGGCAGTTAAAACCTATATCCCCCAGAATAAAATTTAATTATCACTTTGAATGTTAAATCCGGTGTTAATTAATTGAAATAAAGCGTCTTTAATAGATACCCCAAAAAATTATATTGAATTCAAATTCAGGGATTTTTATCATTTTTATTTATAAATAAGTCAGATAATTTTCCCAGGACCCCGCTACCTTTATTAATGATTTCATCTTTTTCCAGTCTCTTTTTAAGGTCATTTATCTTTTCTTCCTGTTTTTTTGATTTTTCCTCCAGCTCAAAAAGCTCTCTTTCCAGTCTTTTTAGCTTCAATAACTTAATATCAACTTCCAGGTCATTATAATATTTTAATTTATTTTTAAGGATGTTAACTTCCTGTTCTAAATAAATTATACGCTGTAATTGTTCTTCATAATCACTTCTTCGTTGATTAAGCAGGTCATTCATCCTGAAAAAATCTTCACTTTTGAGGATAGAAACCTCGTCCTCACAGCTAAAAGGCTGATCATTTTTTAAGGGAATGATAAACTGTTTAGAACTATAACTGTGTGTTTCACCGGACTTTATCTTTTTTTTAGTTTTTCGAGTGTAACACTTTACTTTAGAATGAATGGTTTTAATTAAAGGCTCATAAGGAAGCATAAATTGTCCTCAATTATTCTGATAATCAAATTCTCCCAATAAATAAGAATTTATTAAAAAATCTGCAGGATAATGCTTAAGTAAAAAAACTCTTTTTTATGAAGATTTAAGCATGATATCCATGATAGTTGCCTTTTTTGATTTTGGTTTGGAACCTCCCAAAAGAGGTATAGAAGATGATAAAAATTCTTTGTTAGCCCGGTCAGTTATTTCCTTAAATATTATTTTGTAGGCCTCACACTGGTGATCAACACCTTCTATTGTCATTTTCCGGGTCTTTTTATCCAGGGTTAAGGCATTGTAGGGGCAACCTCCCCTGCAGAATTTGATATATTTACATTCAGCACATTCTTCATCCACCAGATCCATCCATTGATGCAGGCTTTTCCAGGCTGGTGATTGGGATAATTCATCCATGGTGGGATGATTACTTACATGACCCATTACATATTCTTCCATCCCTACAAATCGATAACAGGGATATATATTACCATCAGGCCCTATGGCAAAGGTATCTCCCACACAATCCGCATAGGTACACACCACTCCCCGGCGCATGAAAACTCCTTTGCAGAGATGATCGATATTTTTTATTTCTATATCATCTATGTGTTCTAGATACTCATCCAGAAGATAAACCAACAATTCACCATACTCTTCTGGAGATATAGACCATTTATCCGGATTTTCACTCCTCAGGGAGGGTAGTGCCGGGTGTAGTTTAAGATCTAAATTGTTATCCAGGAAGAATTTAAATATTTCTTCTTTGAGTTTAATGGAATGGGAGGTGAAAGTGCTGATGAAACTCACTCTCAGGCCTTTTTCCCGGGCAATTTTATACCCTTGCATTGTTTTTTCATAGTAACCCTTTCCTCGCTGGAAATCATTAATATCCTGAGGTCCATCCAGACTTGATCCAATGGGAATGTTATATTCTGCAAAAAGCTGGGCTAGTTCCTCATTCATTAGCCATAAATTAGTTTGAATAGCAAAAGCTGGTTTTAAATGACTCAGCTGCTGACTAAGAAGAGGTAGTGCTTTTTTGTAAAAATCATATCCGGCTAAAAGAGGTTCTCCTCCATGAAAAGTGAAAGTCACTGGTCCTTTTCTAAAGTTTTTTAGCCATTTAACCACTTCTTCAATTGTTTCCAGACTCATCAAATCTGATTCTTTATCCACACCCCAGCAGTAGCTGCAATTAGAAGGGCAATCCATAGAAGGAATTATCATTACATGAAAGGCCATTTAAAACACCACGAAATTGTATAATTAAATATGAACCGTGAATTTTTTTATAAAATATGTATCGCCAGGTTTATATTTATAAGTACTGTTAAAAATTTACGATTTTATTAAAATTTAAAAATAATAGTATAAATATTAGTTAAGTTAAAAATCTAATCATTTAAAAAGTACTTACCCTGGCACTTTTTATATCTTTAAAATAGTAAAGGTTAAAGTTGAGGACCCCTTTATTTATTAGTGATTTTTAGGAATGATGTTAGGTGGAAAATATTACTCCCATCACTAAAGGGTCCTCTATAACCAGTTAAGTGGTTACTGTAAATTATTTAACAAATTTTCACATTAATATAAATTATGAAGAAGCCCGGATTATTTTTTCCGGCATGGAGGTGATGGAACAATAAGGGGCTCTTCATAATTTTAAATTAAGATTTTTAATTTTTGAGTTAAATAAATTCAATTCATAGTATTTATAATATCTTAAAAGTAATTATTCCCAGATTCTACACAAATTAGGCACAAATTATGCAAAAATCTGCTAAACTTTCAATTTCTTTAGTTATTTCGTGATTTTATAAAATATAATATAACTTAAAAAAATGATTATTTTAAATAAATAAGTAGTTACCCGAATCATTTTCGGGTTATTTTAAATAGAATGGATAAAGCAATCAATTGCACAATGTTAATAAAACTCAAAGGCATTCTAGGATGATAAAACTCTTGAATTTGCATATTTTCCGGGGCAAACAGTTGAATAGCCAGAAAAGCAGTTGATATAAAATTCTGGAGAAGTAGAAGGAAGGCAAAAACCAGCAATCCTAAAGTAAATTCTGATCTTACTTCACTATAGGTATTCTTATAAACATAAACTAAAGCCAGTAGTAGTGAAATATTCAAAACCCCAATACCCAGTGCCACTGCATTTAATATATAATAATGTTCTGATCCCATTAGTGCCATGATTACCCCCTCTCTTTTATATCTATTTCCTTCCAAATTGCATTAAAATCATCATAACTTTCCATCATCCGGTCTGAGAGAAAATATAGTTCCCCATATTTTTTACCTTCAGTAGTAACTATTTTATTTTCTTCTAAAACTTTAAGGTGGTGTCTTACTGTTTTATAATTTAAATTTAATTTTTCTGAAAGCTGATGAGCATTATTAGGACGTTTATATAACTCCATAATTATCCTACCTCTATTAGGTCCTCCACCCGAGCCGGCAATCAGCCACCAAAGTAGTTTTTTCATATTTTCCCCCAATTAATGAATATTTAATGAAATTATGCGCTCTAAAGAAGATCTTATTATTTACACTTAACTATTATAATACTACCTCCTCCCGGCTACATAATCCCACTTGAACCAGTATTTTAATATAATTAAAATTAATCCTCTTTTTCCTCTGATTGGAATTCATAGCCGCACTCTTCACATAAAATACTCTTCATAGTGGCATGAGCACGATGTTCATCCTGAATTTTCCTCAGGATTTTTTTGTCCTTGCAACCGCATTTTGGACACTTTTTCATTAATTCTTCCATTTTCATATTAAACATTTAAGTGTTGAGTACAATTTAAATTTTTGGTAGATAAAATTCGTATAAGGAGTTAACTGGATAGTTATAAAAAAAATAAAAAAGAGAAGTTTTAAAATGGAGCAAATATTCCAATAAATACCAGCCAGGCCAGGGCAGTTTTTGCAATTAAGCTGAGTATAATGTATACCCTTTCACCATAGAGATAGTCCTTCCACTTGCTAATTCCCTTGTACTGCAGTATCATGTTTATGGAAAAAGTGTTGAACATTATAAAGTAGATAAGCAGAATCAGGTACACAAAAGTAGGAGGCTCTGTTTCTCCAGACCCCAGGGCAGCTACAAAGTAAGCAGCCATAACAATCCAGGGGGTAAACCCAGAGATACACCCTAGTAAATAAGGAGACCAGTCTGTTTTTTTAGGATACTGATTTATTTTCTCCATGAGATAACCAAACATTATCATGGTGGCATTTAATACAAATATCATCACCAGAGACCATAAATCCCAAATCCCCAAAAACTGGGCAATGAGGACTATCATTATCGAACTGGAAAATGCATATTCGTACCAGCGGTAAGGATTCATTCCTTTTTTCAGATTTTCATTGTAATTCTTGTTTCTAATAAAAGCAATTGCAAAGTGGGCCACTGCGGAAATCAAGAGGAAAGATGCCAGAATCACCCCTAAATTTTCCACTGTAAAAATTACCTGGGGATCAGGTAATACTTCAAAACGAGGTGGAACTAGTGAAACAACTTCAAAATTTATATAAAATGTGTAAATTTCTCTACTCCACTCCAACCATATACCCAGACCTACCAGTAAAAGGCCCTGTATCAGGTGTAAAACCCCTGCCCCAATATTTAGCTTCCTTAAACCTTTAAAGGTAATAGGGGACTTTTCAATTAACTCCCTTCTTAACTCATTATCCAATTAATCCACCTCCCTTAGGTATTAATATTTTTTATTTTAATTAATATTATATTTTTTGGTTTTAAGAAGCTTTAACTTTTAATTAAATCTTTAAAAAACCCCTCTTCTAAATCATGGGGCTAATTTTTTTAATGAAAGATATTAAGCTATTAAAATTTGAAAAAAGACCCATCAAGATATAGTGTAATTTATAAAAAATTATTTAATCCTTCCCACCATAATATATAATAAGAGGTATACCCATGACTGAAAGCCCTGCATATCAAGTTGAAGAGAAAGAAGGAAAGTTTGAAATCAGATTATATCCGGGTTATATTCTGGCCCAGGTGGATGTAGAGGCGGATTTTGATAGTGCATTGGGAAAGGGTTTTTCCATACTGGCCGGTTATATATTTGGGGCCAATAAAAAAAAGTCAGATATTGATATGACGGTGCCTGTTTCTGAAGAAAATTTAGAACCATCTGAAAGTATAGCCATGACTAAGCCGGTAACTCAGGAGATAAAGTCCGAAAAAATAGCCATGACCATCCCGGTCACTGAAGAGAAAACCGGGGGTGATGTGCATCGTATATCATTTACCATGCCCTCTAAATATACCCTGAGTACACTCCCCCAGCCAGAGGATAAAAGGATAAATTTTAAGGAATATAAAAATCAGAAAATGGCTGTTTTGCAGTTTTCAGGCCGGGTAAAATCCCAGTTAGCCCGTGAAAAAATTAATGAAATGAGTAAATGGCTTTCCCAGAAAGGTATTGAACCGGAATCAAATTTTATAGTAGCCCAGTACAATCATCCGGCCATTCCAGGTTTTCTCCGGAAAAATGAGATAATGGTTAAAATTTAAGGCTTTAAAATCAACCAAATCTTTTTTTGAGTTTATGTATGGCTAAAACCATATCTTCTCTAGTCATAACTGCCAGAACATCTTCCAGATCATCCCAGGTCATACCTTTAAAGTTATCCACAAAGTCCTGAATATCTTTTTCATCCATATAATTCACCCCTTGATAATTATATGTTCTTATTGATACATAAATTATACCATTAATATCTTAATTTTTATTAATAATTACTTTTCATCTGCTCTTTTACCTAATCCACAATAACACTTTAGTATATAATTTAATTTCCAGGACGGATGAGTATTAAACTCAGTATAATAGAACTTGGAAAAGATGAAACAGTATTTTATAATCTGGGAGTTTTTTTAGAAGGTGAAAAACTATTAATTTTCCCTTACGAAGAATTTAAAAAATTTTACGAAGATTTAAGCTTTAATCTAGAATGTTTAGAGGGTGTTATTGACGAAGGATTGGAAGAAAACCATATATCTACTGAAAGATCTCTGGAGATGTTGAAGTACTACCTGGATGAAATAAAGGATAGATTAGATAACTTGCTCCATTATGATATTCAAACCACCATGGAAGGATATCAGGGAGTTGTTTCTCCCACCAGGCAGAGAGTTAAATACCGAAAAGAAAGACCTCAGTGCCTTTTAGGATTATGATTTAGTAAAATAGAGGGTTTTGATTTAATAAGAGTAATTTAAAGATATATAAAGCCTATTTAAGAAATTTTATTATAAATTGAGTCCCCTTTTCTCTTTTTATTTCCAATTCTCCATCAATTTGTTTTATTAATGATTTTACCAGATCCATACCCAGAGTATTTAAATTTTCAAAATCAAAATCCCGGGGAAGTCCCACTCCATTATCTTTAATACTCAGGCAATACTCGTTTCCTTTTTTATCCATGAAAATATTTATTTTTCCTTTTTCTTTATCCTTAAAAGCATGTTTCAGGGAATTAGATACCAGTTCATTTATTATAAGGCCGCAGGGAATGGCCAGGTCAATATCTAAAAATATGTCCCTTACCTCCATTTCAATTTCAATTTTATTCTGATTAACACTGTAGGTAGCAGAAATTTCAGATATCAGGCTTTTTATATAATCCTCAAAATCAATTCTAGAGAGTTGGTGGGATTGATAGAGCTTTTCATGGATCATGGCCATGGATTTAATCCTGATCTGGCTGGCCTTAATAATATCAGAGATACTATGATGGGAATAATAAATCTTTTGCAGGTTTAGCAGACTGGATATAATCTGCATATTGTTTTTCACCCGGTGATGGATTTCTTTTATAAGTACTTCCTTTTCTTCCAGAGAAAGTCTTAGATCATCTTCAATTTTTTTCCTGTAGGTTATATCCTCCAGGGTGGTATACACCTGAACTGGTTTTTGTTCTCCAGGTTTAAACTGAGGAACGGCATTAATATTTATCCACCGGTAATTATTTTCAGATGGGTTGAAAACTCCCATAATAATATTATTGACTGGCTTTCCTGTCTTTAAAGATATCATAGAAGGGTGATCCTCTCCAGGAAAATCTGAACCATCTTCATGGATTGATTTCCAATTAGGGTCCATTGAAGTTCTACCTTTTAATTGATCCATATTCAAACCTAGAATCTTTAAAGCAGCAGGATTAGCCGAAATAATATTACCCTGGGCATCCTGATAAACCACTCCTTGAAACATGGTATGGAAAAGATTTTTAAACTTTTCTTCACTGGCTCTTAAAGACTTTTCTGCTTTTTTTCTATTTTCAATCTCTGATTTTAATTTTTTATTAGTTTCTTGCAACTCTTCCAGTTTATTTTCTAATTTTTCTATTAAACGGACATTGTAAAGCTTTAAAAAAGTATCTTCGCTTTCTAAAGTACTTTGTGAAATTTCAAAATTATTAATATTTGCCTTTTCTATGACCTCTTCTATAATTTTAATGAATTCCCCGGTTTCGGTGGGCTTAACAATGAATTTATCTGCACCTAATTTAAGTGCAAATTCTTTATCTTCTTTAGAAGTATATGTTCCTGAATAAAAAATAAAAGGAATTTTCTTAAATTCCGGGTTCTTTTTGCACTCTCTAAGAAATTGATAACCATCCATTTTAGGCATTAATATATCAGAGATTATAAGGTCAAAGTGATATTTATTCAATATTTGGAGGGCTTCTACTCCATTTTTGGCAGATTTAACCTCATAATTATTACCTTTTAAAATGGATTCCAGTAAATATCGGTTGTTGGATAAGTCATCCACAATGAGAACCTTCATATTTGTCCCTCTCAAAAAAATTTCTCTATTTCATCCATGATAGTATCAATATTAATTGGTTTTTCAACATATCCGGTGAAACCTGATTTTAAAGCCTTTTCCTTATCACCTACCATGGCATAAGAAGTCAAAGCAATAATAGGTATACTATTATTTGATTTTCTGATTCTTTTAGTTACTTCAAATCCATCAAAATCAGGTAGCTGAATATCCATTAATATAAGATCAGGGGATGTGTTTAAGGCTTTTTCAACTCCTTCAGCGCCATTTAAAGCTTTTATAACAGAATAACCCTGATTTTCAAGGATATATGTAATTAGATACATGTTATTTTCATTATCTTCAACAACCAGTATCTTTTTCATCCACACTCCTCCTTTCAACAGGAAGGGTAAATTTAAAAGTGCTGCCTTTTCCATATTCACTTCTTACCATTAAATCCCCACCTAAGTTTTTAGAAAGTTTTTTGGATAGATATAGTCCCAATCCGGTTCCTTCAGTAGAAGGCATTTCTTCCACATTAATGCGGCTGAAAGGCTGGAAAAGTTTAGAAAGGTCTTCTTCTTTGATACCTATTCCTGTATCTTTAATACAAAATATTATTTTTTCACATTTTTTGCTTAAATAAATGTCAATTTTTCCTTCTTCAGTAAATTTAACAGCGTTACTTGCCATGTTCATTAAAATTTGCCTGACTCTTTGTTCATCGCTTTTTAAGAAGAGTGTGGAAGGAAGGTCCAGTGATAATCTGATATTTTTAGAATTAATTTCATTTTCAAAAGAAGTTATTACTTCTTTAACCAGGGTTACATAATCAAATTCATTTATATAAAAATCTACTTTTCCTGCTTCGATTTTACTAAGATCGATAATGTCATTAATCATAGAAAGAAGGTGATTAGCACTATATTTTACTATAGTGAGTTGTTTTTCCTGTTCAGGGTTTATATCGCCGGTCATGCCCTGCAGTATTACACTGGTGAATCCTATAATTGAATTTAGAGGAGTTCGTAGCTCATGACTCATAGAAGCTATAAATAGAGACTTCAATTTATCAAGTTCTTTTAGCTTTTTATTAGCTTCCAGTAATTCTTTAGTTCGGTCTTCTACTTTTATTTCTAATTCATGGCTTAATTTTTCAATCTTATGCAAATAAAATACCTGTTTACTTATATCTGCTGCAATTGACATTATACCATTAATTTTCCCCCGGGAATCATGCAGTGGTGCAGCTGAAAAACTTAAATAAGTTTCTTTACCCTCTTTGGTGAAAGTTTGCAATCTTAAATCGGTGAATGGTTCATCATCCATAATTTTCTGCTTTAACTTCATAAAATCAGGAGTATTATCCTTAGTTATAATGGGTAAAGTTTTGTTTATTACCTCCTCTTTTTTCCATCCAAAAATGTTTTCTGCTGCAGGATTCCAGATAGACTTAATTTTTCCCTCCAGATCCAGATCATAAATGGCCAGGGGTGAAGAATCTATAATTGCAGCTAGATAGTCATTATTAGCCCTTATATTCTCTTCAAAATTTTTTAAATCAGTTAAATCACGAATAACATTAGAGTACCCACTTATGATCCCTTTTTTATCATACAAGGTGGTTATGACACTGCTTGCCCAAAATTTAAGTCCTTTTTTATTTATGCGCCAACCTTCAAAATATTTATTTCCTTTAAGGGAAGCAATTTCAAGTTCTTTTTGAGGCAGCCCCTTTTGAACAGATTCTGGAGGGAAAAAAATGGAAAAATTTTTCCCCATGACCTCTGGGGAATTGTAACCATAAATTAGTTCAGCTCCAGCATTCCAGCTTACAATTTTTCCAGAGGGATCTATCATAAAAATAGCATAGTCTTTAACCCCCTTAACCAGTAGTTCAAATTTTTCTTTAGTTTTTATAAATGATTTTTCCGCCTTTTTAATAGCAATAAAATCCCTGTAAATTAAAATATAAATTAGTATGCTGGTTAAAATTATAAATACTGTCCCTTTAACTGTTTGTAATTGGGTAACCATGTCTGGAGAAAAATATAACTCCAGCAGACTATCAGAAACTATTATCCATATAATGCTGGCTGTAAAATAAATTAAAGAAATTTTAAGTGCATTCCAACGAGGATTGAAATTATATAAAGAAGATCCTGGCAATTAAACCCCTGGATATATATTTGGCCCTATCTATTAATAAGTTAATGGGAAATAGATAGGTTTAGTCTTATATTGTATATCTACAAAATCCCGGGGATAAACCATGAAAAAAGGATTATAAACTAATTATAAAATAATTAATTATTTGCTATTTAGAGCAATTCTACTGGTAATAACAGTTTTTGCCCTTAAAATAGTCTGGTTTTTTTGATCTTTTTCCAGTTCAGATTCTATTTTAAATAGCAGTGATTTTAGATCAGATGATTTACAATTATATGCCTGATTTAATAATTTTTCAACACTTTCATTATTCTTATGCAAAAAATTCACCTCGTAATTCTAAGTAGGATTCATAGCTAATGTCAAGAAAATATCTGAAAATAGACTTTCGTAATTAATAAGAACAGCATAACATCAGATGATAATGATTAAAAAAGATTTCTATTATTTTTATAAAATGAAAAGTCAAAAAGAAAAAGGTATTTTTAATTTTAATTAAAAAAGTAAGTATTGATATTCGTTTATTTCTTATTAAAATATATTGAAAAGGTTTTTTTTAGTTTTAGAAATAGGAAATCTAAATTATTAGATATTTATAATAGTAAACTAGAGATAAAATACTTTTATGGAAGGATTAATTTTTGAAATAAGGTTTAGATAAGCTACTTTATTTAAAATAGAATTAGATAAGGAGTATTGGTTTTTTATTAAATGTAAAGTTAATTAAAGGGCTTTAATTGAAAAAAAGAGCGTTTTAATAGAAAATTTTAGCAATTAGAATCAAAGTATTTATATATCATTGAAGAGTGAATATATGGTATTAAATATTTATGTCCATATTTTATAGGACGGGAGGAGGTATAATTAGAAGAAAATTAATATTAACTATTTTATTATTTAGTTTAATAGCAATAGTGAGTTTAAATGGTATTTATGCCGTAGTAGATAATGGTTCAGAAAATATAACTGATACTACTAATGTTGAAATGCAAACTGCATCTAATAATAACGAATTGACTTCTACTGGTAATTCTTATTCTGTGGCTCAAATAGAAGACGCTGCAACCCGGGTAAGAAACTTCATACAAGTCAATAAAGTACTGCCCAACTACGTAACCATCAACAAAAACCAGGTAAGTATGCCTGACTTCCTGCACATACTATCAGCCACCACCACCAACCTGGACCAATCAAAAAACACACCCCTCACCCAGTACACCGTAACCCCGCCCACACACAGCCCCGAACAAATAAACTCCGGTAATATACAAAAAGCAGAATATTTACAGCTAGCA
>NPID01003566.1_pt1 | contig 19755 bp, 12 predicted proteins | sample 8637491 | NCBI WGS metagenome assembly NPID01 (sample SAMN07420843, study PRJNA396082) | bioreactor metagenome | isolation source: sample BA6 brine-fed electro-methanogenic bioreactor BA | place: Japan: Kochi | collected 2016-06-14 | reverse complement strand
GGTCTGCGATACACACCAGAAAACCTCGCCGAAGATTTCGGCGCGGAAAGCGATATCGCAGTAAATTGCGTAAACGCCCTATACAAAGTCCTCGAAGACAGCGATAATCCCAAAGTCGAAACCCTCTTTAGGCAGTGGAAAATCCATTTCGGCGAGGTTTGCGGTTACGATATCGACGGTAATAGCACCGCTTTCAAAGACCTTGCTAAATCTTACAGGCTTAAAAAGGCGAAACCCGCCGAACTACTTTTCGCAGTTCAAACTTATTACGCTATCTTCATGAAACTACTCGCCGCCGAGATAATCAACGCATACAGTGGCGACTTCTCAGAGATTCGCAAAATTGAAGAAGCTCCAAACTTCAAGCTTCTTCTCGAAGCTTTTAGGAATTTGGAAGATGGCGGTCTATGGCGACAAAAGGGATATACGAACTTTCTCGAAGGGAATATCTTCCTGTGGTATATCGAGGTTTGGAACGACGAACTCGCTCAAACACTGCGCGAGGTTATCAGAAGGCTCGATTATTACGACCCTATCTCTCTTAGCACCAACCCGAAAGAATCACAAGACCTTTTGAAAAAGCTCTATCACGACCTTTTACCCCGAACTGTCAGACACAGCCTCGGCGAATACTACACGCCCGACTGGCTTGCTCAGTTTGTCCTCGATGAAATCGAATACGACGGCAACCCCGACAAAAGAATCCTCGACCCCGCATGCGGAAGCGGAACTTTTCTCGTCCAGATAATTAAGAGAATACGCGACTGGTATTCCGATAACAAATTCGATTGCGGATTCAGTGAAGCCGAACTCGTTAAGAAAATCGCCGAGAATGTGATTGGTTTCGACCTCAACCCACTTGCCGTTCTCGCCGCAAGAACAAACTACATCGTTAGCATTAGAAGCTACCTAAAACAGATTGGCGGAATGGAGATACCGGTTTATCTCGCTGACTCCATCTCCACCCCTGCGGAAAAGGACGACATCTTCAAGAGGCACTACCTCTACCTAACTATCGCTCCATTCCCCAACCCCCTGAAAATTCCGATGGACATAGCCTACGACAGAGAAACGCTCGGAAAATACGCCAATATTCTCGAAAGTTGCGTTGCGAATTTTACCCCCGAAGAGTTCATTGCAAGGTGTGAAATTAGCGGCCTCGAAATAAGGCAACGAAATGCCCATATCGAACTCTTCGAGAAACTACAGGGCCTGCACAAGGCGAACAAAAACGGCGTTTGGGCGAGGATTATCAAGAATTCCTTCGCGCCGCTCTTCATCACTCAGAAGCCGGTCGATTATATCGCCGGAAACCCGCCGTGGGTGAACTGGGAAAGCTTACCCGAAGACTACAGAAACAAAACAAAAGACGAATGGATCAAATACGGCCTCTTTTCGCTCAAGGGCCACGAGGCCAGACTCGGAGGTGGCAAAAAAGACCTATCGATGATTTTCACATATTCATGCGTCGATAATTATCTCAAGATGGGCGGTAAGCTGGGCTTCGTGATTACACAGTCTATTTTCAAAACCAAGGGCGCGGGAGACGGTTTCCGAAGCTTCTTTTACGACAGCACAGAAGGGCGTGTCTATCTCAAGCCCCTTTCGGTTGCGGACATGTCCTCGTTCCAACCATTTTACGGCGCGACGAACCGAACCGCCGTTATCGCAATTGAGAAAACGAAGCAGAAGTTTGAATACCCGGTGGATTACGAAATATGGACTGACACGGAACGGGGCAAGATTAGCCCCGAAGAAGAATACGCGGTGGTAATGGAGAGAACGAACCGCGATATCGTAGCCGCGATACCGGTGGACGAGAAGAAGCTAAGCTCGCCCTGGTTAACCGCCCCCGCCGAAGCCTTGAAGGGAATTAAGAAGGTCATAGGCAAGAGCAACTACACAGGGCGGGAGGGCGTGAACTCCGGCGGCTTGAACGGTTGCTATTGGGTCGAGGTTCTCGAAGAGCTTCCAAATAACGAATTGCTTATAAGAAACCTTCATAATATCGGAAGGAAAAAGGTCAAAAGCGTCGAGATGGTAATCGAAAAGGATTTCGTCTATCCCCTATTACGGGGCCGCGATGTGAAGCGGTGGTCGGCAAAGCCGAATTGCTCCATTATTATGGTCCAGGACACCGAAAAGCGCGTGGGCATACCTGAATATGACATGAAGGTTAACTGGGCTAAGACTTTCGAGTATTTCAAGAGGTTCGAAGACCAACTAAGACAACGCTCCCTTTATAAAAAGTATTTTTCAAAAGATAATCCTTTTTACTCTATGTATGGAGTCGGCGAATACACAATGGCGGAATGGAAGGTTGTTTGGGCGGATATGGGAAACTGTGTTGCGCCTGCTGTTATATCAAGCGATGATTTCGGGATAATTCTTCCAGAACATCACGTAATGTTTACAACGCACGACGAGCCCAAAGAAGCGCACTATCTTGCCGCGATGCTATCATCTAAACCTTCTGCGATTACAAGCTCTGCTTATACAACTTCTTACGGTATGAGCACACATCTTCTCGAAAACATCGCCATTCCCAAGTTCGACCCGAAAGATGCCCAGCACATTCGGCTTGCTGAGCTTTCGGAGGCCTGCCACGCCGCGGCCAAAACAAACGACAAGAAGGCAATCGCCAAACACGAGGCCGAAATCGACCAACTCGCCGCCGACATCTGGGGCATAACCGCCAAAGAACTCAAAGCCATTCAGGAGGCGCTGAAGTGAGCGGTGAAAAAAAGGATGTAATTCGTTGGATAGTCGAAGGTTTAATGCTTATTTTCGCCTTAATAGCCCTCATCATTTCAATAGCTACTCATTGTGATAACAAAGAGTTTCAAAAAAATGATCTAATGCCTGATATTACGGAATTGTTAGAATTCCATATGGTAGGTGAAGATACAGTTGAATTGAGGTTTTCGATTAACAACTTCGGTAAAACACCGGCTTATAATTATAAGTCTAGGAGGCTCTATACGAATGAAAAAGATTCAATACCAGTAATTGAAAAACAAATTTACGAAGATATTAAAGCCTACGAGGAATCATATATAGGTGTTCATATATATGCGGATGAAAGCATAGAGAATAGAGTATCCATCCCATTTATCGATTATGATACTGTTTATTTTTTCGATGCGGTTATTTACAAGGATAAATGGGATAATTACTTTGTTTATCGTGCTAATTGGTTTTTTTCGATGAGAAGGTTGCCAGAAAATAACCGTCTTATCGCAAATAAATCAAAGGAATGGAAATATTCAATTAAGTTTTAAGGTCCAAGAATGAGAAATGGGATAAGAGCAATAGAAAATCCAAGAATAAGACCCGGAGATAATTTCCCTACGTCTCCGTGTGGGTAAAAAAATCCCCTTTCGGAAATAAAAGGCGTGTTTTCCACACCTTATAGTTGATAAAAACATGTTTTATCCACAACTTGTTGGGGAGTATATTTTCATTTCTCAATATGTTGTGTTTTTTGACTTGACATTACGCTCATATCGCATATCTTAGTATCGTAAATAATCTAAAACAAGGGAGGTGACAAAATGATTGTAAAAAAATACCCGATTTGAAGTGCTAGCTTCAAATCGGGGAGAAGTTGGAGGAATTCTTAGCCCCCTTACTCTGATCTTAATATATGGCTGGGGAATCCTCAAAACAAGTGAAAAATCAGAAGAAACCGTTTTTTAACGGAGGTATGTTCCTATGCGTATTTTAATGATCGAAAGGAGGTGAAAATTGACTCGTTATAGAGACTTAAATGGAAATTCCGGTGTTGTCGGATATGAGATAAGTCCTGGTGCTATCCTCGTGCTTTTCAGCCAAGGAAGAGAAAGGTCATATCTCTATACTGTTAGTAGCGCTGGTTCTTCGAATATCAGAGAAATGCAACGATTGGCTAATGCCGGTTGTGGCTTGAATAGCTTTATCAACCTTAACGTTAAACATAACTATGAAAGGAAATGGTAAGTGATATTCAACAGATTTAGGTGATATAGGATAAGTGTGTTATGAGAAAAACCTTTAATGTGAAAGGAGGTGAAAAATGGCATACCGGAAAAAGAACGGTAGTGATACCTGGCATTGGTGCAGTAATTGCTCAAGATGGCCGACTTCGGATTATCAAACATCACAGACAAAGCCGTCAAGTGGTGAACTATGCGACGAATGCAAATCTAAACAAAAAAGCGGGAACTGCAAATAGTTCCCTGACTCCCCCGCGTTTCGGCGCGGGGGAATTTTTTTCGAAAAAGTTTTGTTCCGGTAAGTTGTTGAATAATAAATACCTGTGGGCTGTGTGTGGCTTGGACTGGTTCTAATGGACGAAAAAAATTCAAAAAATGAAAAATAGTCCTTGACAGGGTTGGGTTTTAATTCGTTATTGCTTATAGCTGTTTAGTAATCCAAACTACACATCCCGCAGGGCGGGAAAGGAGGCCATTATGGCAAACAGACCAAACAAAGCACTCGCGGAGTATATTCATCAGGGCGACCTGATCGAAATCGCCGATGACTCAGCGATTGCCGCCGGCGAGCTGTGGGCGATTATCCCGGTCACCCGCACCAAACACGACGCGCTTCTCGCAACCCTCAAGGCCAAAGCCACGACAGCGGATACTATCGGCCCGGCTTATGACCTCAAGGTCGAGGAAAAGGACGGTTTCGACCTCGACGCCGAAAAGGCCACGAGCATGCTCGCCGTATATATCGAGAACGCCTTCCCCGACAACGCGGAGCAAATCAACCACACCCTCCTCCTCGACGAGGTTTACCCCGCCGACGACGAGAAGGCGAAGCAGTATCTCACCTCGGTGCTGGCCGCAATCGCGGTTCACGACAATGCTACCTATCCCATTCCGCCTGCATACACCAACGCAATCGACACCGCGGCATCAAATTTCATCTCGACCCTCGCCGAGGTTACGGACCTCTTCGAAAATCGTCGCACGGCCATTCAAGATCGCAACCTCGCGCTTGAAGAATTCATCGATGTGCTTTCGCCGATCCGCAAGTGGCTTTGGAAAACCCTTCCGCAGGGCAGGGCGGACACGCGCCTAATCGATTACGGCTTCGACCCGTATAATGCGCAACCCAGCGAGCCCGAACCCGAACCGGGGGAAGTTCCTCAGTTGCCCACAGCGCCGGAGGGGTTGAATGTCGTGATTTGGCGGGAGCCGTCGCTGATGTTGCTTATCAGTGTCGGGCCTTACGGCGAGCATACGGGATTCGATCTCTGCAAGGCCGAGACGCCTATGGGCATGATGGAACCGCCGGACCGTCCGGACGAGAATTTGGTCTCGAACCTGCCATTGGATGTCGAGCCATTCGGTGACGGCGAAGTTATGCCCGGCATGAAATATTGGTNNGGCCCGCGCCCGCAACGGCGAAGAAGTCGGCGACTGGACGGAACCGTTTGGGATTGATGTGGAGTAATGTAGAATTAAGAATGTAGAATTAAGAATTAAGAATGTGGTTACATTGGGGGCGGTTGGGAGGCCGCCTTTTTAATATTGATTATCTAATTTTTTTACGGGAGTATCATGAAAAGTAGAAAATTCTTGTTGATTGTTAACTCGAACCGAACGGAGTCGGCAACCGAAATCCGAAGTCGTCATCGACCAGAAGGATGTCGCGGGAAGCACCAAAAAAGTGGGCATAGGCAATGATTGATGAAAAAACAACAGGGGAGATTCGCGGGCTTCTCGAAGCATACAAAAAGGGCATCGACAACGCCGACGCAGATGCCCTCGAAGCCCTTCATTGGACTGACGAACCGGAGTTCCGCCTTATAGAGGATTTCATTCCAAAGCCCTTTGGCGAGGAGACTTTCCGCGAAATTGGCGACTGGATTCGCGAGAACGCCGACCCGGGGTATCTTGCTGTCGAGTTTCGCGAGATGGAGTTTTTTCAGCTTGCAGAAGATGTGGTCTATGCAGTAGGAATTGTCAGACAATCCTGCGACGAAGGCCCCTCGGAAGTTCGTATGACCCTGATTCTGCTTCGGCGAAAGGGCCAATGGCGCATCATCCACGGCCACTGGTCCGAGATGCCGGAGGAGGAATAGGGCAGATAGCGATTACCCGCCGATTATTTCGCGAATGGCCTCCAAACGCTTCTCGCGGGTAAACTTATCCGCCACGGGATTGAAATCGCCTAAAAGAGCCTTGTGATGAGGCTCTTTTTGCTTTTCGTAAAAGACGCCTATCGGCAGTCTCTCCCTTTCCCGAGTCAGCGCTATCGCCTCATCGACTGATTCCGCGGGAGTTTCGATTATCTCGGTCTTCTCGTTGTATTCATCGTAGGCGTCGTTGAAAACTACGCTGGGCTGAAGGATGTCGATTATCGAAAATCCCTCATGCATGACACCGCGGACAATAAGTTCAACCAAATTATCCAACTTTGCCGAATATCCGCGGGCAACGAATGTCGCGCCGGAAATCAGCATCAGCGCCAGGGGATTGAGGGGGTCTTCCGCACTGCCTTCGGGAGACGATGGCCCCTTGAATCCGCGTTCGCTGGTTGGCGATGCCTGTCCGGTCGTCAGCGAATAGGCGCCATTGTCGTGAATCAGGACTGTGATGTCCGCGTTGCGTTTTGCGGCGAAAATCATGTGAGCGATTCCCTCGCCGTAGCTGTCGCCATCCCCGCCGAAAGCTATTACTTTGAGATCGGGATTGGCTATCTTCATCCCCTGGCCGACCGCAGAGCCTCTGCCGTGGATGGAATACAGGCCGCTTAGGGCGAGATAATCGTGAATCTTGCCATGGCAACCGATACCGGCTGTTATCACAATCTTATCCTTGCCGATTCCCTTTTCTTCCAGCTTCTTGACCGCTTTCGGGACAGCATTCAAAATGCCGAAATTGCCGCAACCGGTGCACCATGTGTTTTCCGCGTTGGTAATGAGTTCCTTGGCCATCAGATAGCCTCCTTTATAGCTTCAGCCAGCTCTTCAGGGTCGAAGGGCCTGCCGTCGTATCTCTTAATAATTTTCCTGGGGGAGATGCCGGTTTTCTCTGTAATCAGATTCGCGAACATACCGCTGACACTTTGCTCTATTACGATTGGATTCGAGTCGGCGAAATCTTTAAGCGCCCATTTCGGGAACGGTTCGAGGTATATCGGCTGAACGACCGTCGCTTCGATACTCCCAGCCCTCAGAGCTTCGAGAACGCTCATAGTGGTCGAGCCATAGGTGAAAATCACCGGCCCGGAATTTCCGAAAACATTGACCGTTTTCATCTCCCTGAGCGCCTTCTCGACCGTCTCGCCTTTGCGGAAACGGGCTTCGTGCATCTTAGATACGGTCTCCGCGTCCTCGGTTGTGATGCCGTCTTCGGAATGTTCGTAGCTGTTCCATTTTATCATATCTTCCGAGGGCGGAAATTTGAGCGGTGATACGCCGTCGTCGGTAATTCTGTAGCGAAGATAATCCTCGCCGTTATCCGCCGTCTTCGGTCCCTCTATCTCGATATCTTCCGGCTTCAAATCCACGGACATGGAGCTTTCCGAGAGATGCTTCTCGGTAAGCAAAATCCCCGGCACCTGATATTTCCAGCATAGGTTGAGCATCTCCGCGGTCAGGCTGAATGCCTCCTCGACATTTCCCGGCGAAGCAACTATTCGGGGAAAATCGCCGTGCCCCTGCCCGAGGGCGAATTTCAAATCGCCCTGTTCGGTATAAGTCGGCACGCCCGTCGAAGGGCCGGGACGAGAGGACAATATCGCTAATACGGGAGCCTCTGCCATGCCTGCGAGGGAAAAACCTTCCTCCATTAGGGCGAATCCGCCGCCGCTGGTGCCGACCATAGTCCGTGCGCCCGTGAATGTCGCGCCGACAGCCATGTTCATGACCGCTATCTCGCTTTCGGGATGAACCACCGCGATACCAAGATTTTTGGAATGTTTGGCGAGGTAATGCAATATGCTCGATGCAGGCGTCATCGGGTAGGCAAAATAGACGTTAAGGCCGCCAGCCGCCGCTCCGAGGGCGATAGCTTCGTTGCCGTAGAATAGAGGCAGTTCGGAATCCCCCTTCTCCAGCTCGATTGGCTCTTTCATTCTGCCGTCCAGTTCGTCATAAACTTCCCCGGCATATTTAGTGTTCTGTTCTTTGCCGGAAGGGTAGGATTTTCCGACGAGTTCCGCCGTCTCATCTTTAGTCATGCCGATAGATGCGCAAAGCGCCGCCACCGCGCCGACTCCCAGCATCAAATCCCGGCGGTCGTAGTCTTTGGCGAGGTCGGAAAAGGGCACGCCGATACCCTCATCGGAATCGCTCTCGTCCGAATTGTATATCAGCTTTCCGCCATCGGAGACATGTTCGCTATGGTTTTTCAGGCTTCGGTTATCGAGGCAGACTACCACATCGGCTTTCATATAATGACTCTGAACCATGTCCAGTCCTGTGGTTACCACGGTGAAATTGTGTCCACCGCGAATCAGGCTCTGGTAATCGTCCATTACGAAAACCCGTCTCTTCATGGATTTGAATAAATCCGCCGCGACAGCACCGGCCTTTTTGACTCCGAATCCGGCCTCGCCGCCGACGATAAATGTGAAATTGTCATTTTTCATTCTTTCTCCTCTACTATCGTTTCAAAATTCTGAACCAATGCCATAAACCATTGAATTGTAACAAGCTACTAATAAGATAGCTGAGCGAATAGGAAATGTCAAGGCATATCAGTCAATATAAATTTTAAAAAGCTTTTGCAAATTCGGGATGCCTATTTATATTGATATGATAATGATTTAAGGAGAAAATTATGAATAAATCCTCTCAGTTTACTGCGTTTGTAATTGTGATTGCAATCGCAATGCTTATCGCCGGTTGTTCCGACGACAACGGCACCGACCCCGACCCCGAAGTCGAATACTACATCGGATGGGTTGTCGGCACGGAGGCCGGTGGCTACGGTTTGATTTATTACACCGAAAATTCCGGCACTACATGGACTCGGCAGGGGGACGCCTCCCAGATACCGACTTTCGCCCTCTCCGATGTCGTAGCAGTGGACGAAAACACCGCATGGGCGGTAGGGAATCCTGCCGAAGGCTACGCGGCTATCCTTAAAACCACCGACGGCGGAGAAAACTGGGTGCGTCAGGGTTCCGCGGGCGAACTGCCTAACATAGAGCTGGACGGCGTGGACGCCATCGACGCTCAAACGGCATGGGTCGCCGGAGATTCCGGTGCTGTCCTGAAAACCACTGACGGCGGCACGACATGGACAGACCTGACCCCCGACATCTCCGATTCCGTCGTGTTTGGTATGGTCGATGTTCTGAACCAGAATCCCGATATAATCTGGGCAGGAGGCGAGGATTACACCGACAATACCCATGTAGCTTACCGCTCCACCGACGGCGGCGCGACATGGCAGGACATGCTGGAAGGCCTCTTCGTCGATTCGGAAACCTTCGCCATCATCGATATCGCGGCCTTCGACGAAAACATCGTATGGGCGGTGGGTTCCGGCTCCGGAGGATATGTGTCATCCGACAACGGCGGGACATGGACGGACACCGAAGTCCCTACCGCATGGTATCATGTCAACGGCGTGAGCCCCGTAACGGCGGACATCGCCTTCATCGCCTGCGACAACGACAACGTGTTCAAAACCACCGACCGGGGCGCGACGTGGCAACAGCAAACCTGCGTGGGCGACTCCTCCGCGGGGTTCGGCGAGTTTATGGGAATCACGAACATCGATTCGGACATCGCATGGATGGTCTCCGCAGACATCAACGGCGGCCAGATATTCAACACCCTTGACGGAGGCGAAAACTGGGATCTCCAGCTGTTCCAGCCGAACGGCAACCTTCGGCGCGTCTCCTTCGTAGGCGATTTGAAATAATTGCGCCTTTCATTCCCCTTCGATTCATCGAAGGGAACTGGGCGGTTTTCTTTGTTTCTTTGCGTCCCGATATCCATCGGTTGAAACCGGCGGTTAGACGCCTTCCCCTCCCCTCCGGCGCTTATCTCCTCCGGGCGCGGGTAGACGATGAATCGATTACAAAAAGAATCGTATATCTGAAAATAAAACGAAAAAACGCTAAACGTGGGGTGAGAATCGATTTCTATAATGGTTTTGGTGTCGTTACTGTTTATTGAAAACTCGAAGATTGTGGGCTGTGGTCTTGGTCGGGGGACGAAAAAGGGCTTTTTCTGTCAAAACCTCGTGGTTGAGCCGGAACGGAGGCCTTTGCATCGCTTCTTTTTAGGTCTGCGGCACTCGTATTTTGTTTCGAATTTAAAAAAAATTAAACGGAGGACGGGGAAATGTCATCGCACACAAGAAAACCTTACAAACTCGACTACATAAGCTATCTCACGTGAATGCGCGAGTTTCCCCCTATCCCTCCTTCACAAGGGTGTGGCGTGCGCCTCGGGTAAAAATTGCTCAACGGCTACGCCGATTCACGTTGGGAAATAAAGTAGCCCCTTTTTTACTGAAGCGAGTCGCGAAGTGTCGAGCATGTTAAAACCAGCACAGCCGGGGCGGTGGGGTTGTGGCCCTTTTGATTAGCGATTGATTCAAATCAAAACTTGAAAAATTCCTGCGGCTTTCCTATATTATTTGGCGAATGAGACGAATTGATCATTTCAAAAAAGGGAGACCAAAATGAGACGAGTAGCTGTTATTTGTATGGCGATCGCCCTTGCGGTTTTGAGTTCCGCCGCCGCAGAGATTGCGCTCGAAAAAGCCGCTCGAATCGACGTCAACCCCACACGCGCTATTGCTTCGGACGGCCAGATCGTTTATGCAGGAGTTGGCGGCGCGCTGAATATCTACAACATTTATCAGCGCGATTTCCCCCAGCTTGTCGGCACAATCGAGGGCCATCACAGCAACATTCAGAAAATCATAGTCGAGGGCGACAGGCTCTATGTTCTATGGGAAAAGGAGGGGCTGGAGATTTTCGACATCTCCGATTATTACACCCCCATGCTTCTCGGCGAGTTCCCCGGCGTCGAAAGCCCGGATTATAAGGCTTTCATGGACATGGACCTCGACGGCGAAGTTCTTTACATCGGCGGGGCGGATTTTATCGCATCGGTGGATGTTTCCGAGCCTTTCGCACCGGAACGCATCAACTATGCGGACATGAACGGGTCTGCGCTCAAGATCGATTATCACAACAGCAGTCTTTACATCGCCGCCGGAAATCTCGGTTTGGGCAAGATGTTCGTCCCGAATCCGGAGCAGTTTTTCTTCCAGGGCGCGCAGACAGGTGTTTACACGACCATCAAGGCCTACGAGGACATCATCCTTTACGGACGCCTCGACCCGCGCGACCCTAATCAGCGGGATTTGTTCGGCGAGCATCTGTTCAGCTTCCCCTTCCCGTCGCCCACCGTTGTCGATGTCCACGACGGCATAGTTTACGCTGGCGGACTGGAGCATTTCGCGATTTATCGCCTGCCGGAGGGTTCCCACGAGCCGGAGCCAATCTGGAAACTTGGCGGAATGCCGACGCTGGATTGTGTCCTTCGCGAGGACATTCTTTATCTGGCGAATTCCCATCGCGGGCTTTCGGCCTTCGATGTCCACGACCCGGCGTATCCAATAGAAGTCGGGCGCCTCGAGACTTTCGATATGCCTCGCAGAGCGGCTTTGGATAAGGGCAATCTTTTTATCGCCGCGGGAGCTTCGGGAGTGCTTCATTACGATATTTCCGTTCCGGAGTATCCGATTTTCCTCGACGATTTTGCCCATGACCGCGTTACAACGGTCTGGGACGTTGCTCTTCACGATGGCGATGTCTATGTCCTCGGCGCGCGGGACGGCGGTTACGAAAATATTTTCGTCCTTCGCTACCGTGCGAACGGCGATTGGGTCGCGGAATATCCCGTAGCGAGAGTCTCGAATCTCGATCCCATAGGCGAGATGGTTTTCGGCGATGACATCGTCGCGATAAGCCTCGGCTCCGAAGGAATCGCCGTGCGCGAGCTGGACAACGGCGCGATTCGTTCCGGCGGCTACGACATCGAGCGCGCCGAGCTTCAGTTCTGCGATTTGGTAATCGAGGGCAAGACTCTTTATGCCAGCGATTACTGGGGAGGCTACCACGCTTTCGACATCACGGACATTCCACGCAAAGTCTCCTATATTAAGACCAGCGACAACGGCGGCAATGGCATAGCTTATGTCGATGGCTATTTCCTGGCCGCGGACGGCCCGCAGGGGCTGGCGGTTATCGAGTGGGATATTCCGGAAGCGCCGAGGCTTCAGGCGTCTTTCGGCTCGACATGGGGCACGGACATCGCTGTGGACGGCGATTTCGCCTTCATGTCCGATGGTCAGGGCGCGCTGAAGGTTTACGATATTTCGGCTTTGCCCAAAACGGAGCTTGTCGCGGAACTGCCGGATAACGGCTACTGGACTCATGTCTATGTCGATGACGGCGTTCTGGTTGGCCTCGATCAATACCACGGCGTGCATGTCTATCGTGTGCGGACAGAGGAAATCGCCCTCGCGAAGGATGTCAAGTCCGAAATTCCCCGCGAGGTGGAAATCTCCGGATCCTTCCCAAATCCCTTTAATGCCGAGGTTACGGTGTCATTCCACCTTCCCGAGCAGACACATGCCGACCTCAGCATTTACGACATCACCGGACGCCGTCAGGTTACATTGATTTCAGACAGACTTCCAAAAGGGGATTACAACCTTCGCTGGAAGCCGGACGATACTCCCAGTGGCACCTATTTCGCTGTTCTGATCACCCCCGACAAACAGCTCAGCCGTAAGCTTTTGCTGGTGAAATAGTCCATCTCAAAACTCACTCCAAAGGGCGCTTTCGAGCGCCCTTTTTTTATCGGTCGTTTAAAATTATCCAGTTAAAAACATCAAAATTTTTAAACTTTGCCCTTGACAGAAGACGAATCGCACTTATATTTCCTTATAGATAAGGGTATATGCGCATTATAGTAATGTATTGCGATTATGTGGGCACGATAGAAGCGATTTGAGAAACATTGAGAGAATGGACACAAGTCCTAAAACACGGAAAAGAGGGTGAAATGAAATTCACAGTGGTTATTTTGCTGTTAATTGGCGTTGGGTCGATGTTCGGGCAGATGCTGAGTATCGATTCGATTGACGCCACTATCGGCGAGGAGAAGATTTTTCTCAATACCGGCGCAGAACCGGAGGATGTTGGGGCGGATTTTTTCAATGTTCACCGCGATACGATGCCGATATTTTACTCAACTCAGGTCGGCGCGAGCAATCTTCTCCCCGACAGAGCTTATTCCGCGGCTTACACCGATGATTTCGACGACCCCTTTTGGCCCGGTTATGTCGGTTCGAGCAAGGGAATCGGCGACACTCTGGTGAATCTGTTTTGTGTTGTCAACGCTGTAGATACCGTGGATACCGCGGCACCATCGTTTCACCTCAGCATCTGTGCCGGGGAATTCGACCAGGGAATGAAATCCAGTCCCACTGCGGGTTCGGTGAACTACATCTCGATTCCGACCTACGACGAGAGATGGGCGAACGCCTCCGACCTTTCCGCCCTTGGTGTTACCACCGTGCAGGAATGGCACGCGGTTACCCAGACATGGCTTACTGTCGGCGTCGAGGTCGTTTCCGGAGTTTGGTCGCCGGACGATCCTCTTCAGCTATCCCATGTTTACAGGATCAGCGGCGCGGATATTCCAGCCGAGACTATATTCACAACTTCGACCCCCGGTATCGTTCCTTCAACCGATACAACCTACGCTCTCCATTCCGATAATGTCTTCGGCAATCAGAACATAATCATGTTGCCCTTCCAAACGGCATATATCGACGGCATCGATGACTGCGCCTCGCTGGAAGCCTCCATTGTGGCCACCGGCGCGGATGAGATTCTCTCCGTGGAGAGGTGGAACAGCGCGACGAAGACATGGCAACTGGTCGGTTCAAAATTACCAGTCGGAGTCTGGTCGCCAAATGGCGAACTTCGCCCGGGGTTGCCATACCGAATCAGAGTCGAGTCGGACTCGCCTGTTAACTGGCCGTTGAATTAGGAAGGGAGAGGAGAAACCATGAAAAACACAATTATATACCTAATCTCGATAATAATTCTGGTTCTGCTTGCCGGTGCGAATTTCTTATCGGCAACGACTGCCTGCGACGGTATCGCCATATTCCAGATTTTCAACGACACTCTCGCAAACCCCGCCGGCACATTCCCCGAACCGGGAATAGACGACCTGAGCGGATGCCCGACAGATTTATATCTGGGCACCCCGTCCGATACCCTCGAACATATAATGTTCCCGGACACATTGGTTTGGCCGGATATCATGATATCTGCCCTTGCTTCGAGTTACCCGGCAACCGCTGTTGTTACAGGATCCGAATATTTCAATTCTGGCGGTGTGGACGCGAGTGTTACTTGCCCCCCCACATATGCGCCCGACTGCTGTAAATCCGGCATCTACGCCAAAGCGCGCATGTTCGATGCATCCTCCGGCGAGTATTCCCCCTGGGTCGATATCAACACGACGGATATGTTCTACATTTCCTATGTCCCGCCCCACGGCACTTTTCTGCAGGTCAGCCTCTGCAATTTCAAGTCGCGCGATCTCGGCCAGCTTATGGGTTTCGACTGCGGCGTAGATTCCCTGATTCTCTATATCTGGGACTGCAATGGCGACGATGTAGCCGGAACCGCCGGCGAGTTTGCTGTGTGGTATGGCACTTTCCCCAACGGCGATGCCTTGCGAACGAATGAAATCTACCTCGGGCAGTATGATCCCACCAACATCGGCGAGCATGGCGAACTTCCCACTAAATATGCCCTCGAACAGAACTCGCCCAATCCCTTCAACGCGGCTACGACTATCGAATATTCTCTTCCAGAGGATGCCGATGTGCGGATTACTATTTCGAATATGCTCGGTGAAACGGTTCGCACTCTCACCGACGGCAATCAGACCGCTGGAAGCAGGCAGGTCGTTTGGGACGGCCTCGACGACGGCAGAAATCCTTTGCCCAGCGGTGTTTATTTCTATTCCATTCGGGCTAATGATTTTTCAGCAAAGCGCAGAGCGATATTGATGAAATAGGATTGCCTTAAACACGATCTTCAAAGGGCGCTGGATCGGCGCCCTTTTTTTGTTCTGATGGATGACAGATCTTCACCATAGAGAGCTTTGCCCAAATTGAAATGGCCGTAATGCCTTCGCGGAGAAATAAAAAGCGAAAGGAGCGGTTCCAGTGAACCGCCCCTTATGAAAAAGGAAAGAATCTTACAAGCTATCCTATTTTCTTCTGAATGCTCTCGACGAGGGAATCGTATGAGGCGACGAATTTCGCCACGCCCTCGGTGAGAAGGCGGTCGGTAAAGGTATCCAGATCGACCCCGAAGGCATCCAGCTTGTCCAGTCTGCTGAGTTCTTTTTCCAGGCCTTTATCGACAGTCAATTCCGCCGTGCCGTGGTCTTCGAAAGCCTCGATGGTGTCCGGAGGCATTGTGTTTACAGTGTGTGCGCCGATTAGCTCATCAACATAGAGCGTGTCGGAATAATCGGGATTTTTCGTGCTCGTGCTCGCCCAGAGAAGACGCTGAACTCTCGCGCCCTTCGACGCCAGCTTCTCCCAGCGCTCGCCCCGAAAAATTCTGTTAAATTTCGCATAAGCCATCTTGGCGTTCGCCACCGCGGTCTTGCCCATAAGGCTGTCTATACTGAGGTCTTTCAATGTCTTATCGACGGCGCTGTCGATTCTGCTCACGAAGAATGACGCGACCGAGGCCATTTTCGAGATGTCGCCGCCGGAGGCATTCAGACGTTCGAGACCCTTGATATAGGCTTCCGCGATGTAGTCGTAATATCTGACCGAGAAAATCAGGGTTACGTTGACGTTGATTCCCGCCGCAATTAAATCCTCGACCGCTGGAATACCCTCTATCGTGCCGGGGACTTTGAACATGACATTCGGGCGTTCGATAAGTTTGAAGAGCCGACGTATTTCGGAAATCGTTCCGGCCTTGTCGAAAGCGAGATGGGGATTGGCTTCAAGGCTGACATAACCGTCGAGGCCGTCGGTGGCGTCATAAATTGGCCTAAGAAAATCTGCCGCCCGCTTGATGTCCGAGATTGCAAGATTCTCGTAAATATCCTGGGCTGTTTCGCCCTCTTCTGCTAATCTCGCAATATCCTCGTCGTAAATTGAGCAACCCGTTATCGCCTTCTCGAAAATCGAAGGGTTCGAGGTTACACCCGTGATTCCGCGCTCGATGTATTTTTCGAGTTCTCCATTTTCAATGATTTCTCTGCTGATGAAATCCAACCAGACCGACTGACCCAATTTGTTTAATTCATTGAGGCTCGCCATCTCAATCTCCTTTTTCGATGATACTTTTCGCCGCTGAATAGACTTCCCTGGCGGTGATTCCGAATTTTTCGAACAACTGATTTCCTGGAGCACTCGCCCCAAAGCTGTCCATACCTATAATAATTCCGTCGAATCCGACGAACTTTTCCCATCCGTTGCGAATTCCCGCTTCGACCGCTACACGTTTTGTGACCGAAGGGGGCAGAACCATTTCGCGGTAATCGCTGTCCTGTTTATCGAAGATACTCCAGCACGGCATCGACACCACACGAACGTTGATGCCCTCTTCGGCGAGCTTCTCCGCGGCGTTCAGGGCGATGTTCACCTCGGAACCGGTTGCGATGATTATCACCTCCGGCATGCCGTCGCCCGATTGCCAGATGATGTAGGCTCCGCGGTTTAGGCCTTCCGCGCTCATATACTTTGCCCGGTCGAGAACGGGCAGTTTCTGCCGGCTGAAAACGAGCGCGGTAGGTGTGTTTTTATTACTCAGCGCGATTTTCCAGGCTTCGATAACCTCGTTGGCGTCCGCCGGACGGATGACATCGAGGTTCGGCACAACCCTCAGAGCCATTAACTGTTCAATTGGCTGATGGGTTGGGCCGTCTTCGCCCACGCCGATACTGTCGTGGCTGAATACGAATATCGTTCGAAGTTTGGAAAGGGCCGCCAGCCGCATGGGCGGTCTCATGTAGTCGCTGAAAATAAAAAAGGTGCCGGTAAAGGGGATTATACCGCCGTGTAGCGCCATTCCGACCGCCATAGCGCCCATAGCGTGTTCGCGAACCCCGAAATGGATGTTGCGTCCAGCATAACTCCATTCTCCTCCGACCTCGCCCTGCACGTTCTCCGGCCTGGTTTTTTCCGGTTGGAAATCGCCCATGCCCTTGAGCCAGGCGAAAGTAGAAGGATTTAAATCGGCACATCCGCCGAACAGTTCCGGAAGCTCCCTACCGAGGTTCTGCATGACCTTTTCGGAAGCCACACGGGTGGCTATTGGGCCGTCTTCCGGCTCGAACATCGGGATTTCGTCGAATAAACAGGGGGGCAATTCGCCGGAGAACCTTCTATTAAGCTCTTTTGCTTCAAGGGAAAATTTTTCTTCAAACAATTCGAAATCCGCGTCCCATTTTGAACGTGCTTTTTTAGCTCGGTTTGCCAGCGATTCGAAGTGGTTCCGAACATCGTTGGGAACGAAAAATTGCTCAGTATGATCCCAGCCGAGAGCCTTTTTTGTATCCGCAAGTTCATCCTCGCCAAGGGGAGCACCGTGGCAATGGTAACTTCCGGCCTTTTTCGGAGAGCCATAGCCGATTATTGTTTTGACGCGAATAAGGGTGGGCATATTGTTTTTTGCCTTACCCTCGGTGATTGCTCTATCGATGGCGTCGATGTCGTTGCCGTCGTTAACGGTCAGAACATGCCAGCCAAAAGCCTCGAAGCGGGCGGTTACATCCTCGGTGAAGGCCAGAGAAGTGGAACCGGCGAGGGAGATATCGTTATCGTCGTAGAGAACGATAAGCTTACCCAGCTTGAGATGCCCGGCCAGCGATGCCGCTTCGTAGGCGATTCCCTCCATCAAGTCGCCGTCGCCGGCGAGAGCGTAAGTGTAATGGTCGATTATCTTGTGCCCGGGTTTGTTGTTCGAGGCGGCAAGATGGGCCTCTGCGGCGGCCATTCCGACAGCGTTGGCAAAACCCTGACCAAGGGGACCGGTCGTGGCTTCAACTCCATCGGTTACGAAATTCTCAGGATGACCGGGAGTCTTACTTCCCATCTGCCGGAAGTTTTTTATCTCATCAATCGAAAGAGCAAAACCGAAAAGGTGAAGCAGGGAATATAATAGCGCCGAACCATGCCCGGCGGATAAAACGAATCTATCGCGATCTATCCATTCCGGGTCGCGATTGTCGAAGCGCAGATGATTCGCCCATAGAACATAAGCCGCCGGAGCCGCCCCGAGAGGTAATCCCGGGTGTCCCGAGTTTGCCTTCTGAATACTATCGGCGGCCAAAAACCGAATAGTGTTAATTGATTTTTTCGCTATTTCATAATTCTCGAACGACATTGCAACTCCGTGTTTCGATTAATCAAATACGATCGAATAGAAATATAAAATAAATCTTATGGGTTGCGACGTCAAGTTTCAAATGAAATGTTTTCATAATGAAATTTTTTTTTCTGAAGAAATTATCTCAAAAAAAAAACGCCCTCGGTTAAAAGGGCGTTTTTCAAGATATATTTGGCAGGCCCTTTTTAGGTTACATATGACCTGAGGTTTTTGCTCCTCGTAGCGTGACGAAGCCTTCGAATAGCCTTTTCCTTGATTTGTCGAACCCTTTCTCTGGTCAAATTAAACCGCTCACCGATTTCTTCCAGAGTTAGCGCCCTTTCACGGTTTAGGCCGAAATAGAGAGAGATTACTTCCGCTTCTCTCTCGGTCAGCGTTGAAAGAACCTTCTCGATTTCAGATGAGAGCGATGTTTTTAGAATATCCCTGTCAGGAAGGGGGGAAAAATCGTCCTGCAAGATGTCTTTCAGGGAATTCGAATCGCCGTCGGAAAAAGGCGCATCGAGGGAAAGATGTGTGTTGGAAATCTGGAGAGTGTCGTTAACTTCGTGAGAGTCCATATCGAGCTTCTCGGCGATTTCGTTCGTGCTTGGTGAACGGCCGAGATCCTGTTCGAGATGGGAGTGGGCTTTGCCGATTTTGTGAAGAGTGCCGACACGATTGAGGGGCAATCGGACGATTCTTGATTGTTCAGCCAAAGCCTGAAGGATGGACTGTCTAATCCACCAAACGGCATAGGAGATGAATTTGAATCCTCTCTTCTCGTCGAATCTGTTGGCGGCTTTAATGAGCCCGATGTTGCCTTCGTTGATGAGATCGGCGAGGGATAATCCCTGATTCTGATACTGCTTGGCAACGCTGACAACGAAGCGAAGATTGGCTTGAACAAGTTCTCCGAGAGCCTGCTGGTCGCCATTATGGATTTTCTTCGCCAATTCGATTTCTTTCTCTGCAGTAATCAGCGGTGTTTTCCCGATTTCCTTTAGATAAAGGTCAAGGGAACGATCTACATCCCTACCATTACGCTTTTTCGGTCTGGCCATACTTCTCCTTCTTCCAAATGTGAATTCATTTCGCGACCCATGACTTCTATAAATCGATTATAGGTATTTTTTCGAAGATGTCAACCCCGTTTGACTTTCTCTATAATCAGCACAGGGAGGGTGTTTGCGCCCTCCCTGCTTCAGTTTTTCTATCGGTGCAGAACTACTGTTCCGTTACAGAGTATCTCGCCGTCTTTTTCGATGACATAAAGATACAATCCGGGACGAACTTTATTGCCGGTGCCGTCAACACCGATCCATTGACGGTTGTTCAAATCCCCCATCTCGCTTACCGGGC
>NPID01000584.1_pt2 | contig 19763 bp, 19 predicted proteins | sample 8637491 | NCBI WGS metagenome assembly NPID01 (sample SAMN07420843, study PRJNA396082) | bioreactor metagenome | isolation source: sample BA6 brine-fed electro-methanogenic bioreactor BA | place: Japan: Kochi | collected 2016-06-14 | reverse complement strand
AGACTTTCCTACAGGAAGACTTGTTTCGCCTCAGTTGGAAATGGAGAATTGGACCTCTTGAGTTAGCGAGTTGACGTTCACCCCAGATGATGGTTTTTGATGGAGGACGGGGCGGCGTTTTTCCTCCAGCCGTTTTTGCTTTCTGGCCGCTCTGGCGGCTTCAAGTTTGGTGTCTCGTTCTTTGAAAATCTGCTGGTCGCGGCCGTCGAGCTTGTCTTTGGGAGCGATGAAGCCGATGGCGCTGTGTAGCCGCTCTTCGTTGTAGTAGCGGATATATTCTGCGATCTGCTCGCGAGCCTCTTCAAGACAAAGCGCGACCTTGGGGCGGATGCATTCGCTTTTGATGGTCTTGTGATAGCGCTCGAGTTTGCCGTTGCTTTGCGGATAAAACGGCGCCGTGCGCACATGCGTCATGCCGGCCAAGCGAATGAATTCCTTGAAGTCCTTGGCGATAAACTGCGGTCCGTTGTCGGAAATGATCCTGGGGGTGGCCTGCGGGAATTTCTCCCGGGCTCTCTGCAGGATGATCTCCACGTCTTTTTCGTTCATCGCCTCGCGCAGCTCCCAGTGCACGATATAGCGGCTGCATCCATCAAGGATGCTGCACAGATAATAAAACGTGCCGCACAGATTGACGTAGGCGATATCGATATGCCAGTGCTCATGGACAGCGAGCGGTTGAACAAAGCCCGTGCCTTTCTTGGAGGGTTTGGTGTTCCAGCGGCGCAGCAACTGGGCCTCGCTCAGGACACGATAAACGCTGCTGGGGCTCACTGCAACCACGTCATGGTCGAGCATCATGAACGTCAGCCGCCGATAGCCTTGCAGCGGGTGTTTGAGATAAAAATCGACAATCGCCTCTTTCTCCCAGCCCTGAAGCCAGAAGTCTCGCGGGATCAGGGCATTGTGCTCGTTGACTTTGCCGTAGCGCTTCTGCCAGTTGTAATACTTGCTCGGCGCAATCTCAAGCCAGTCGATAAAGTGCGTCGCTGCGATGCCGGTGCTCTGAGACCAGCGCTTGACGAAGTCAACCACGGCATCGCGTGTATCATGGGGAACCCAGGACGCGGTTAAGACTCCCCAAGATCTTTTTTTAACCGGACGTGCTCCTCCATCAACTCGGAAAGCACTTCGTTTTTAGTCTGCAATTTGGCTTCAAGCTGCTCAATACGCAGCTTCTCGGCTTTTTTCCGGCGGGCGTCATCCTTCTCAAAGGCGCTGGCCCCGTTCTCGAAAAACTCTTTCTGCCAGCGGTAAAAAACCGTGGGCTGCAGTTGGTATTCGTCACACAGATCGGAGACGGCCACACGGTCAACCAGGTGGCGCTTGAGAATGAAAACCTTCTCCGAAGCTGTGTAGTTTTTTCGCTGTTTTCGCATGGTGAATTCCTCCGTTTGCGCAGTCTAACTCAAACGAGGAAATTCTCCAATTCACGCTGAACCTATACAGACTTCGCCTACAGGCCTTCTCCCCTTATCGCAGAGCCGAATGGGTCAAACAATGGCAGGAGACAGAGAAGCGTGACCTGGTCAGCCAGATCAAGAAGATTGTCAGGGAGCTCAAAGCTGCTGCCACTGAAATTGCCAAACTCGTTGAAGAAGCAGAACGACAGGCGGAGATAGAACATCAGCGCTGGCTGGTGAAACGCGAGCAGATGCGTCTTGAGGAAATTGAGGAGAAAAAAGCTGAATCACGAAAAGAAAGCCTGGAGGGTTTAATCCGGGCCATCTCCGACTGGGCTGAGGTGAATCGTATTGAGCAATTCTTCTCAGATGTTGAAAAGCGTGCTCAGGAATTGAAAAGTGATGAAAAGCATGCAATGCTGGAACGTCTCAGGTTGGCTCGTGAATTGATTGGGAGCACGGATGCCCTGGACCATTTTCTTGACTGGGAATCACCAGATGAAAGATTTAAAAATAAGCGATTGTATTACTCCGGCTAAAGTTTTGGGGGTAGATTTGGGGGTATATTAGTCTAAATCAGAATTTTTTTCTTTTTTACCCCATACAGTTAGACAGTTTTTTCGAATCTCGCCTTCGGCACCAACTGACAATCCAAAGCAGTCCAGATAAATCTAAAAAACCCGCCAAATAGGCGGGTTTTTTAGTATCCAGCGTCTGCATCCGTCCACGCCAGATCGTTGACAGCCAGGCATGCCCAGACGCGTGCCCCCACTGACCGATTTCCAGGTCAGCAAAGCCAAGCCTTAATCGAAGGTGAAAACTCTGGTCTATCGTCGGAGTTGGACATTGAAGCCTTTATTGCGGACAAGAAAAAGTCTCTTTCCCTATGAGCCCTTGGTAGCCGCTGCGCGACGTTGTTTCTTCCCCATCAACATATCCTGACCCTGAGTCCGGAAGCCGAATGATCCCTTGAGGGCCATTAAGGAGCCTGGAGGTCCCTCCAAGTCTCTTTCTGCAAAAAGCTCCCCTCAACATCGTCTTCCATCTCCTCAAACATCCGCCAGGGGACGGCAAAGGAGAGCACATTCCTGTCAAGCTGTTTTTTGAGGTTCTTTCTTGCAGAAATGTCCGTAAGGCCGATAACCGCCCGGGGACGCTCTGATCTTGCCTCCCGGTAGGGGAGGATCCCGATCTGCTGGCACCCCGCGGCAAAGGGGGTGATCACGTTCAGGTTGTCCCCCCTGCCGTAATTGGCCAGCACCACCAGGGCGGAGAGTTGGTCCGGATCGCCCAGAAATACAATCACCTGGGGCTGTTCCCGGGTCGGGTCGAGATCGGTTAGGGGTTTAAAGACCACGTATTTTTCTGGCACCTCCATGATGGGCAGGCTGTCAATGAACCTTTTTAGCAGCTCCGGGGACTTCATATACCCTTCCCCGTGGCGGAATTTCTCCAAAAATTCCTTGCCTGCTGCAGATTCCAGCTTTTCAGCCATATCGCGGCCTTCCTGCCAATTCTCGTTGCCCGTGGACAGGAAATGATAGAAACAGACAATGCCGCCGGGGAAGTTGAGATACTGATTCCCGAATCCTAATCCGACTCCGCCGCCCCAGCAGCCGTAGGTCCTTTCATCGAAGGCCGCGGTTCTCCCTTTGGCCGCGGCCGCCAGCATCCACATGACACAGCCCCATTTGCCCTGTTTAAAGCCCATGGCCTTCTCGGGTCTATCATCACTCCAGAGGATGGCCACAGGCTGGTATTTCAAGTTAAGCGATCGAGCTATCTTGCTTTCCATGCCTACACCTCCCTATTTGTTGAATTATTGGCTTTAGGCCCGCTCCTTCCAGTATGCATACTCATAGGGCCATTCTTCCTGATACCAGTTAATCAATTCCTGCATCCTTTTTCGATGCTCCTCCTGCACCTTTTCTACCATAGCGAAACGCCGTTTCTCCTCCCAGGCCCTTACCAGGGTCCTGCCTGAACTAAAGGCCTGCTCGCGGCTTTTCTCAGGCACCTGGGTGTCCGGCCCGGTGGGGCCCATGGCGGCCCAGACAGCATCAACCGGAACCGCACCGCTTACCATGATGAAATGATTAAGGTATTGGACAATGGGCCACTCATCTCCTCCACCGGAAGTCACCACGCATGCCCCGTATTTGCCCTCAAGGGCCATGCAATGAATCAGACTGGAACAACGATCGATAAACATCTTTAATTGGCCACTCACGTTGAAGATATAATTGGGCGTGGCCAGGATGATCCCGTCTGCCGCCATCATCTTCTCCATTATGGACTCAAACTCGTCCTTTTGGGAGCAGCGGCCCTTTTTGTGGCATTGATCGCAACCCAGGCACGGCTTTACGGAATCGCCTCTAAGAACAATAGTCTCACATGCCGCCCCTTCACTTTCCGCACCTTTTAATACTTCTCCAAGCAGCTTTCCCGTGTTCCCCCTCTCCCCATGGGGGCTTCCGATGATGCTAAGAATTTTCATGAGATTGCCTCCTTGTGCATCTAAATTAGTTAGTGAAAATCAATACATTGATTCTGTGTTTTAGGATTCAAGACTTTTTGCAGGCGAATCTTTACAGGTCGGTGTATAAAATACCGCCCCCTGCCTCTTTTCATAATCCGCCCCCCGGTCAATGAAACGCGTCACTTCGTTTATCAGTTAATGTAAACTCAGGCCTCCCGACACGCTGATGTTCTGTCCCGTCACGAAAGCCGCATCATCTGAGGATAGCCATGCTGCGGCACCTGCCAGGTCATCCGGGTATTCCAGCCTCGGGATTGCGGAACTGTTTGCAAGTACCTCGCTCATCTCTTTGAAATCATGTTCCTGAACCGTTTCGCTTTGAACAAGCCCCGGAGAGATTGCGTTTACAGTAATTCCGTAAGGACCCGCTTCAAACGCCAGTCCCCTGGTAATGCCCACAACCGCCGCCTTGGAGGTGATGTACTGAATACCGTTACCCCGTCCTATGAAAACGGTGTCTGAGGATATGTTGATAATACGGCCCCAATTTTGGGCACGCATGTCGGAAAAGACCTCGCTGCTACACAACCACATCCCTTTTACGTTTACGTCCATGACACGGTCCCAGTCCGCCTCGTCCAATTCGTAAAAATGCTTTGTTGCCCGCTCGTAACCGATATGTCTGAGCATTATGGCAGCATTGTTTACCAAAATATCGACTTTTCCAAAGCGCTGGCGGGCTTTTTCCACCATCGCCTTGACCTGCCCGGAATCGGAAACATCGCAGACAATGGGCAACACCTCCCGGTCTTCGGAAGCTATCTCCTCTGCAGCCTTTTTTAATACGTCCTCGGTGGTTCCGCAAATGACTATATCGGCCTTTTCGGAGTAAAGACGCCTGGCTATGGCCTTGCCGATTCCCCTGCCGCCTCCGGTAATGAGTGCTACATGTCCTTCCAAACGTTCGCATTGCATAGACCTATTTCCTCCTTTTATTAAACGTTATCTATATTGCTCGCGGGATACTATCCCGCGAATCGGATTTTCCTGGATGAAATTACGAACATTTGAAGCCGCCAATTCGACGGCACTTTCAATGACACCGGGAACCATCGCCGAATTGTGCGGCGAGCCAATGAAGTCAATGTTCTGGATCTTCCCATCCTTGCCGTGGATGTAGAACTCGGTGCCTTGGTTCTGGCTGATCTTGCGCCCGGCATCAACGGTCTCCTGCTTCTTGTCGAAGTGGCCGCTGCTACGGTCGCACGACCTGTCTCGATTCTACATACAGGGTAAGTCCTCCTCGGTCAAGGTGCCGGTTCACGCCATCGTCCCGATGGTTTTGCGGAAGCGGCCCAGCGCCAGGGCAAAAAGGACCGTTCCAATCAGGACAATGGCGAGGAATTGCGGCCAGACCGCCGTGATACCCGCGCCCCGGTACAGGATCGACTGAGCCAACATCACAAAATGCGTGTTGGGCGCGGCGAGCATGATGTACTGGACGGCCTCCGGCATGCTCTCGCGCGGCGTGCTGGCGCCGGAGAGCATCTGCAGCGGCAGCAGCACCAGCATGAGCAGCAGGCCGAACTGCGGCATGGAGCGGGCGACGGTGCCGAGGAAGATGCCCATCGAGGTGGTCGCGAACAGATGCAGCGCCGCCCCGGCCAGGAACAGCGCGAGCGAGCCCTGGATCGGCACGGACAGCCAGCCCTGCACAACGGCGGTGAGCGCGAAGGCGGTGGCGGCAAGGACGACCAGCCCCATCGCCCATACCTTGCTGCTCATGATCTCGAAAGGCGTGACCGGCATGACCAGCAGATGCTCGACGGTGCCGTGCTCGCGCTCGCGGATCAGCGCCGCTCCGGTGAGGACGATGGAGAGCATGGTCACGTTATTGATGACCTGCATGATCGCGCCGAACCATGATTTGTTGAGCTGGGGATTGAAGCGCACCCGCAGCGCCAGATCGACCGGCAACTCCGGAACCTCGCGGTAGCGCCGCGCGAAGGCGCGCACCTCGTCGGTGACGATGGTCTGGATATAGCCGCTGCCGGTGAAGGCCTGGCTCATGCGCGTGGCATCGACATTGAGCTGGATCGTGGGCCGCCGCCCGGCCAGCAGGTCGCGCTGGAAGTTGGGCGGGATGTCGAGGGCGAAGGTGTCGAGGCCGGCATCCATGCGGGCATCCATCTCGGCCTGGTCGATTATCTCGGGGGGAACAAAGTACGGCGGGTAAAAGGCGCTGACGATGCGCCAGGACAGCGGCGAGCGATCCTCGTTCACCACCGCGATCGGCGCCTTGTTGAGGGTCTCCGGCATCGCCGTGGCCGCCGTGTAGACCGACAGGGTGAAGGCGTAGACGATCAGCACCAGCATGATCGGGTCGCGAACCAGGCTGCGCAGCTCCTTGACACCCAGATGGAAAATATTGGCAAGGCGCATGGACTACCGCTCCTGCTTCTTGAGCAGCGCGGCGGACAGCCCGATCAGGACCGGCACCGCCAGCGCCAGCGGGAGAAAGGCGGCATGCAGGTCGGAGAAGTCGAGCGCCTTCGAGAAGGTGCCGCGCGCGATCGTCAGGAAATGCGTGGTCGGATAGACCTCGCCGATCACTCGGCCCACCCCTTCGAGGGACGAGACCGGGTCAATCATGCCCGAGAAGTTCGTCGCCGGCAGGATGGTGAGCACCGCCGTGCCGAAGATCGCCGCGATCTGGCTGCGCATGAAGGTTGATATCAGCAGACCCACAGCCGTCGCGGCGCCGATATAGAGCAGCGCGCCCGCCGCCAACGTCAGGAAGCTGCCCTTCAGCGGAACGCGGAAGACGGTCACCGCCAGCAGCGTGAGCAGCAGGAAGCTCAGGAAGGACAGGACCACGTAAGGGAGCTGCTTGCCGAGCAGAAATTCGAGCCGCGTGGTCGGCGTGACGTAGAAGTTGGTGATCGAGCCGAGTTCCTTCTCGCGCACCACGCTGAGCGCCGCGAGCATGGCCGGAATCAGCATGAGCAGCAGCGGGATCACTGCCGGCACCATCGCCACCAGGCTCTTGACGTCCGGGTTGTAGCGGAACCGGGTCTCGATATTGACCAGCCCCGCCAAAGCCTCGCCGTAGCCGGCCTCGCGCGCCTTGGTCGCCAGCCAGTGGGCGTGAATCCCCTGCACATAGCCGCGGACGGTCTCTGCCCGCGTGGGCATGGCGCCGTCGATCCAGGCGCCGATCTCGACCCGCCGGCCGCGGGCGATGTCGCGCGCGAAGCCCGGCGGGGTCTCGATCGCCAGGCCGAGCTCGCCGCGGCGCATGCGCCAGTCGAGGTTCTCGTAGTCGGTGATCGGCGGTCGCTCGATGAAGTAGCGGGAACCGGCGATGTTGAGCGTGTAGTCGCGGCTGACGGTGGTCTGATCGCGATCCAGCACCGCGAAGGTCAGATCCTCGACATCGAGGTTGATGCCGTAGCCCATCACGAACATCAGGAGGACGCTGCCGAGCAGCGCCAGCGTCAGCCGGATGGGATCGCGGCGCAGCTCCAACCCTTCGCGCCGGGCGTAGCTCGCCATGCGGCGGGGATCGAACATGCGCCGCCAGCCCTGGGGTTCGACATGGCCTGCCGACGCGTCAACCGTATCGAGCGAAGCTGTTTGCCCCGCGTCGGCTTCGCCTTCCCCCGACGCCTCCTCCAGATGCGCCACGAATGCCCCTTCCAGGGTCTCCGCGCCCCGCTGCTGCACGATATTCGCCGGCGTGTCGGTGACCAGCACCCGGCCCGCGTGCATCAGCGAGATGCGGTCGCAGCGCTCGGCCTCGTTCATGAAATGGGTGGAGATGAAGATGGTCACCCCGTCGCGGCGCGACAGTTCGACCAGCCTGCGCCAGAAGGCGTCGCGCGCCACCGGGTCGACGCCCGAGGTGGGCTCGTCGAGGATCAGCATCTCGGGCTTGTGGATCATGGCGACCGCCAGCGACAGGCGCTGGCGGATGCCCAGCGGCAGCTTGTCCGGCAGGGTGTCGATCACCGCGGCCAGATCAAATCGCTCGACCATTTCGTCCACGCGCCCTGAAATCTCGGCGGCGGGCACGTGGAACAGCCGGGCGTGCAGCTCCAGGTTCTGACGCACCGTCAGCTCGGTATACAGCGAGAAGGACTGCGACATGTAGCCGACGCGACGGCGGGTCGCCAGGTCGTGCGGGTCCACCTCCTGTCCGAACAGCCAGGCGCGGCCTTCGCTGGGCGGCAGCAGGCCGGTCAGCATCTTCATGGTCGTGGTCTTGCCGCAGCCGTTGGAGCCAAGAAAACCGAAGATCTCACCCCGTGGGATGCGCAAGTTCACATGATCGACCGCGGTGAACTCGCCGAAGCGCATGGTCAGATCCCGGGCCTCGATGGCGGTATCGCCATCGTCTTCCGGCCGCGGCGGAATCTCGACCGCCCGATAATCCCGGCGCTTGTCTTCCGGCAGCAGCCGGATGAAGGCCGCCTCCAGCGACTCCGCCCCCGTGCTGTGCAGCAGGCCTTCGGGCGTGTCGCTGGCCAGCACCCGCCCACCGTCCATCGCCGCCAGCCAGTCGAAGCGTGCCGCCTCCTCCATATAGGCCGTGGCCACCAGCACGCTCATGCCGGGCCGGGAACGACGGATGCTGGCGATCAACTCCCAGAACTGCCTGCGCGAGAGCGGATCGACGCCGGTGGTCGGCTCGTCGAGGATGAGCAGGTCCGGATCGTGGATCAGCGCGCAGCAGAGGCCGAGCTTCTGCTTCATGCCGCCGGACAGCTTGCCTGCCGGGCGAGCGAGAAACGGCCTAAGCCCGGTGGCCCCGGTCAGCGCCTCGATGCGGCGCGCCCGTTCGCCGCCGTCATGCCCGAACAGACGGCCGAAGAAGTCGAGGTTCTCGAACACCGTGAGCGTCGGATAGAGGTTGCGCCCCAGGCCCTGCGGCATGTAGGCGATGCGCGGGCCGACCCGGCGGCGATGGCGCGCATCGGCCATGTCGCCGCCGAGCACCTCGACCTGTCCCGTCTGGACCGCGCGGGCACCGGCGACCAGCGCCAGCAGGCTCGACTTGCCGACCCCGTCCGGGCCGATCAGCCCGGCCATGCAGCCCGCCGGGATGTCGATCGTGACCTCGTCGAGCGCACGCACCTTGCCGTAGCGCAGGGACACATCCCGCAGGCGGGCAACCGGCGCGGCATCGCCCCCGCCATCCTCCATCTGTGCATGTACATCCCGGCTCATTGCGGCAGCCTCGTCTGCAGTTCAGGGGGCCAATCCACCCGCGGATCGAGCCGCACATAGGCCATGCCCGGCAGGCCGGTCTTGACCTGGAGGAGGTGCTCTCTGAGCAGGTCCGGGGCGATCCGCGCCTTGATGCGGAACATCAGCTTCTGGCGCTCTTCTTCCGTCTCCACCGTCTTGGGCGTGAACTGTGCGACATCCGCGACGAAGGAGATTTCGGCCGGGACCACGTATTGCGGAGCGGCGTCGAGCACGAGCCGTGCCTCGGCTCCGAGCGCGACCCGCCCGGCCTGTTTCGTCGGCAGGAAGAAGGTCATGTAGACATCGGTGAGATCGACCATGTTCAGCACCACGCCGCCGGGAGGGAGCACTTCACCGGGTTGGGCGACGCGGTACTGAACGCGGCCGTCGCGCGGCGACTTCAGTACGCTATCGTCAAGGTCAGCCTGGATCCGCTCAAGCATCGCCCGGGTCGCCTCCACATCGGCTTGCGCGCCAAGCACCTGTGATCTGGCCGTGGCAATGGCCGCCTCCGTCCTTGCGACATCCGCCTCGGCAGCACGAAGCATGGCCTCAACGCTGAGAGAAGAGGCACGATCATCGTCGAATTTCTGCTGGGAAACGGCTTTGCTGACGACCAGCGATCGCGACCGCTCAAGCCGTATCCGGGCCACCTCAGCCTCGGCCGCGCGTTGCGAGACCACTGCCTGCGCTGCCGTTTTCTCGCTTTGGCGCTGCACGACCTGGCTGTTGGCGATCCGCACCGAGTTCTCAGCCTGGCGCAAGCGGGCTGATGCCTCTCTTTTCTGAGCCTCTAAAACGGCGGTGTCCATTTTGGCCAGAACCATCCCGGCCGGAACGTTATCGCCTTCGTCCGCAAAAATCTCCTTGACCCGTCCGGCTCTTTGCGTGGCGATATCAATTTCCACCGCCTCAATGCGTCCGTTGCCACTGGCGATACCCGCTTCCAGTCCGTCACTCTGGAAATAACGCCAAAGCAACAGAGCCGCAACCGCTGCCACGCCAAGAAGCAGCGCCCTCGTACCCCATTTTTTAAATCTTACGTCCAATGGCATCTTCAACCACTCCTAAAACGATCATGGATCATCAAGCGTCTTCTTTGAGTTTCATGGCGATTCGCGTCACATGGGCACCCTGGAAACGGGCGCCGTTCAGTTCGTTGTCGTTGGGTATCCTCTCTCCCTGGCTTCCGTCGATGGTCGAAGCGCCATAGGGTGATCCGCCGCTAATTTCGCCGATACCCATTTGACCGGCAAAAGAATAAGGGAGCCCGACCACCACCATGCCATGATGCAACAGTGTAATATGAAAGCTGAGGATGGTCGTTTCTTGACCGCCATGCTGCGTGGCGGAACTGGTGAAGACACTGCCGGGTTTGCCGATCAAGGATCCTTTCTGCCAGAGGGTGCCGCTGGCATCAAGAAATTGGCGCATTTGGCCGCACATATTGCCGAAGCGTGTTGGAGTGCCAAATATGACGGCATCAGCCTCTGCAAGGTCATCCATCGTGGCCACCTGGATATGGGTCTGCCTCTTCTGGAACTCCAAGGCGCCCATCTCCTCCAGTACATCGCCTGGGAGGGTTTCCGGGACCCGTTTGACTAAAGCCTCGCATCCAGTGACCTGTAATACACCTTTCGAGACCGCTTCCGCCATTCTAAAAATATGTCCATGCAAACTGTAGTATACGATCAATACCTTGTACATGTTTTGTTCCTCCTCTTTTTTTCAGGTCTTTACTTTTTTGAATCAAACTGACACGACTTTATCCGAAGTTATAACTGTTACAAGGTACTAGGCCCCCCCGAAACCCAAATAGAAAAATATTTGACTTGACTACCTGAGCCAGTCGATCAATTTAATAGACTATGCTTTCAAAGAAGACAAAATACGGATTGCAGGCTCTTCTGCTTCTGGCCCGGGAGTACGGACAAGGCCCGGTCTTGATCGCGGATATGGCGGCACGGGAGAAGATTCCCAAGAAGTTTCTCGAACTGATTCTCCTGCAGCTGAAAAATGCAGGAATTCTTGGGAGCCGGAAGGGGAAAGGAGGCGGATACTTCCTCGCGCGTAATCCTTCGCAGATCACAATGGGAAAGGTCGTGCGCATTCTGGAAGGTCCCCTTGCGCCGGTCCCGTGTGTCAGCGAAACCGCTTATCAGAAATGCGAGGAATGCCATGACGAGGCGAGTTGCGGGATTCGCTTGGTGATGAAGGACGTCCATGATGCCATTGCCGATATTCTTGATCATACGACCCTCAAGGAGGTCGTCGCACGATCTTCGACAGAAGCCAAGGCATCCAAAAAAATAGTGGATTTCCAAATCTAAATTTTTTTCCTTATTAGTCTATTAAAACGATAGAGAGAGAGAGAGGGAGAGGGAGGGAGGGAGGGATGACTTGACCAGGAAACTGTGAGCGCGGCCGCAAAAAATGATGGAAATTTTGTAGGTTTTGGACAAGATAGGCGGGGGAAGAGAAACGGAGCCCCCTCGCGTTTCTTGGCGGAATCATGAAGGGGGCTCTCTTCTGAACGGGATAGCGGATGCTTCACCAATGACAAAATCGCCAGTTCCCGGACCATGCTATTCAACGGGCACAAAGGCACCATTGTTCAATCGGCCTCTTCATCCCGGCTGCGACAGCAACCGTAGCGAATTCGGAGGCAAACAACAAGTTACTCTATGACAAGACGCCGCAACGCGGCGTGCGTTGCTAATCAGGTTTCTTTTTGCTGCGATCTCTGACGAAGACGATTTTGGCCATAACCGACTCGCCTTCGGCGTTTGCTCGGCTTTCAGTGGCAGAATGTGTTTGCGAATCACCGCCGCACTCAGCAGGTGCAGAAACTTGCGCCAGTTGGCATGGGTCGAGTTCAAAAACCGATACACCGTATCTTTGCCGATCTCGGCACTCGAGTCGGCAGTTTGCAGATATCGAAATAGGTTCTTGCCGGTTAAAGCCAGGCAGAAGATAAACCGCATCACCGCCACAGGGGCGATGCCACATTGCTTAAGGATGTTGCTTTGCCTTAAGAGTAGTGCGATGCGCTGATTTTCAAAGAACGAATCAATTTGGTTCTGACATGATAAAGAGTCTGATACAATCTGGTTCAAAGCGTCATCTCCTGGTTTTAGATTGGTTGTTGGGGAATAACCAATTATATCACAGCTGATGGCGCTTTTCTTCAGTTATTTAAACACCTTATGTGTTTTTTTAGCCTGCGAAAGTTGAGTAAGTAACTATCCCCCGGCAAAGCCGGGGGATAGTTACTGTCTTTGTTATCCTCATGGTTGGCTATGGAATAAATATTAAGTGCTTTTTACCTCGATTTGTTTTACATCCGATTTCGGCAGTGCCTTTCTCGGCATGGTCACGGTCAACACGCCTCTTTTAAAGGTGGCGTTGACCTTGTCCTGATCCGCGTCCTCGGGAAGGGAAAGCACCCGCTGGAACGAACCGTAGGAGCGCTCCATCCGGTAGTAGTTCTTTTCCTTCTCCTCCTTTTCCTGTTTCTTTTCGCCGCTGATGGTCAGGGTGTCGTTGATGATTTCCAGCTTGACATCCTTTTCATCAACGCCTGGCAATTCAACGGTAATCGTGTACTCCTTGTCAGTAGCGCCTAAGTCCAGGGTGGGCTTCAGGATGCCGTCAGCCAGTCGCGGAAACAGGGGCTGATCGAACCCGAATGGGTACAGGCCGAACCCGCGGAACGCCTGATCGAAAAGCCGATCGATCTCATGATGAAACTGCTGCAGTGGATGGGCCGGCACGCCGCTTTGTTCCTGAGCGTTTTCGCGCTTCACCGGCACCATCTTGCCGATACCCTCTTCTTCCTTCTTGAACCAATTCCAGGGAACCCATTTTTTAATGTCCATCGCATACCTCCTATGATTAAGTTAACCTACTGGTTATATTAAATTTGTGTACTGACCCCGAATATGTCAAGGGTGTGATTACCGAAATTTGACCACCCTCGGCATCCCTTCGCTACTCTTAAACAATATTGTACAGTGAAACATCTCGGATGATCGTGCCGCCAAGCAGCCAGAGGTGGTCGCGATACTGGGCGAAGGTCTTTCGGGACAATCCCTCGTCATAAAGCGCCTGCAGAAAACCGGCAAACCAGGGCAACAGCTTCTTGCCGTAGGTGAAATCTTCCGCAACGCCCATCCAGCTCGTCGGCCACCTGTCGAAATCCGGTGTCCAGGCGTGGAAACTCTGCGCTTCACTGTTCCTGTCGACGCTCATTTTTCTCGCCATAATCCCGCTTTGACCAGACGTTGCACCAGGGCTCGGCGGCGCGAGTGTTCGGCCATAAACTTCTGAAACTCCTTTTGGAACGCTGCCAAGGTGGCATGCTGGCTGTAAGCATCGCGCAGATCGACCAGTTGGCGGCACGCTGCGTCATAGGCATGGGCGTGGCCCTTGTTGGCGTCGCCATGGGCCGATTTCCAGGCCCGGGGGAAATCGGCCGCCAGCTTGGCAAGCCAGGCATTCCGTTGCCTCTTGCGCTCTGCCTCGGCCTGGCGACGGGCCTTGGCCTCTTCGATGAGCCGCAGGGCTTTGGCCTGCTCGGCCAGCTGCCACAATTCGGCAACGGAGCGGCGCACTCCTTTGGTCGGCGCAGACTGCTCCTGCCAGGCGGCATACCGTCGTTTCAACGCCCGTTCGGCGCTGGCCCCCTGCCCGTCCAGCATCTGCCGAAGGTAACCCCTGATTTCGGCCTTCGGAAGTTTGTCGAGCCAGGCATCGAGTGCCGCGCCATCCGCTGCGTCTGCTTGATTTGTTTGACTCCCGCTGCCCACCCCGGCCAGCAGGTCGATGTCGACTTCGAGAAATTCCGCCAGAGCCTGCTGCGCTGCCGTCAACTTATTCAATCCTTGTAACGCAAAGGGTTCTAGATCATCCGGATCGGTCTCCCCGGTTGTCACGGCACGCAGCCAGCCGATATACAGACTCCGCAAATCACCCCGCAGCAGTTCCTCCCGCACAGGAGCAAGAAGGGTCATCAAGCCGGGCCCTTCATCAACATAACCGAAGCGGTCGTAGTCCTCCGTTTCACCGAGTGACCAGGTCAACAGCCAGTGCTCCGGCAACTTCTCAAATTCCAGATGCGGGCTGGTACAAAAGGCCTTGAGCGTCTTCTGGTCGATGGCCTCTCTGGGCAGACGCACCATGAAGGTGGCATCCCCCCAGTTGGCGATAAACACATGGACATCGAAAAAATGCCGCATGAAATCGCGTGGATCGGCCTTCAGTCCGCCCCAGCTGTATTCGTTGATGAAGCTGACCGGGGTGATTTGCGCCCGGGTTGAAATGCCCCGCAGGTGGTCCATCTCCCGAGCCGTCAATGGACGGTCGATGGCAAGAAACTCAAGGTACTGATATTCGCTCACCGGTACGCCTCACGCAGATTTTGTGGCCCGAAAGGCCGAGTCATCAGCCAGATGCAGATAGATGCGACCGTTCAGCTCGCCATTTTCAATGACCGCCCAGCCACGACCGCAGACCGGATCGTTTTCCTCCTGCCCTGACCAGGAGAACTCGAAACGCGGCGCATTACCGCATTGCTCCACCCGGCCATCGATGTCCCTGGAGACCAGCCCAAACTGAAACTGGCCGGTGCCATCCGAGCCGATGCGGATAAATCCCGGCACCTCCATGTCGACGTAATCCTGGTCCCAGGGCTCCATCTCGACGATGCGCCATTTTCCGGCAAACGGTTTCATCTGCTTCATAGGATTCCTTTCAAGAAACTCTCTTTTATCGCCCCGGGGAATGCCATGGCCCGATTGTCACGAGCCATGTCGCGAGTTTGTCGCAAGTATGCCTCTGCTACTCGTCGGCATGGTGTTGCAGCCAACGATGGCCTTTACCGGTCAAGCGATAGCGCTGGGTGGGGCTGCGCGGGGAATCGGGTTGGGTACGTTCGATCCATTGGTCTTCCTTGGCCGGGTTGAGGTAGTTGTTCCGGAACGTGGGCCGGTGTGACAAACCCAAAGCCTGCATCAAATCGTTGCTGCCCAGCTCACCGCTCCCAATTGCACGAATCAATGCCGCTACTTGGTCGGCAACTTGGTCGTTCAACACAGCCTCGCGCACGGCATCGCGCAACGCACCCAGCATGAACTCGACAAAAGGAGTGGCATCCGCTTGGCTGTCGGCCACCGCGAGGACCCGGTAATAATCCTCCTCGACACTGGCGTCCCAGTCCTCCATGGCCTCGTAGGTCGCAAAGGCGTTTCGCACCTCCTGAATCTCGCGGGGGTGCCCCAACACCCGTTTGCCCTCAATCACGGCGGTCACCTGTTCAAGGGTGAGCGTGTTGTTCTCGATGGCCAGCGAGGCTTGGATGGTGCGGATGCGGTTCTCCCGGCGCAGGCGCGGAGTCAGGTTCTGTTCGGCGAGAACGGTGTAGCGGCCGATGGTTTCGCCAATCTCGGCGACCAGATTCACTATCGCCGGGGTGATGGTGCAGGGCGGCTGATATTTCATATCGTCCTTCGCTGCTCCCTACGACGCCATGCTGGCGTAGTAGGGTGACGGCACCGTTGGGTACGCCCGGAACACATGCACGAAAACCGCCTCTGTCTTGTCCCGCACGTCCTCCTCTGAATAGGTTTCCGGCAACCCGGTTTGCTCGCCCCAGAGATAGTCCTGAATCGTCAGTCGGACCGCGTCCCGGGTGGATTCCTTGTCGCGCCAGTGATTGATCCGCAGTTTTTCCGCCTTGAGGGTTTCGAGTAGATCAACGGCCACGGCCTTGATGCGTTTGATTTCACCGGACGTCAGATCCGGCTTCCTCAGCAAGTCGAATACGGCGAGACTTTCCTCATTGAGACCTTCCCGCACGGCGCGGCTCTCCTCATCGTCCATCTTTCCCATGATCTGCAGAAGCTCTTCAAAGGTCTTCTCGATGGTCACCCGATCCTTCTCGCGGTTGTACTCGGCAACAATCTCCTCGTAATGCCTTTGGAAATCGGTCCGCAAGGGATTCTGCTGGAGCAGACGCTGCAGGCGTTGTTCGATGACGGTTTTCAGATTTTGCACGGTGGTGCGTTTGGCCGGGCTGCGCTCGAACTCCCGGCGCAAGCGGTCGAAATCGATCTTGCTGATATCGTATGGTGGAGACTCTTCAGCAACAGCCGGTTGAGTTTGTGTTTCAATCGCCTCATCGACCACCTGATGCAGTTGACGGATGATGTCGGTGATATCCGCCTGTTCACGGTCCTGTTGCAGGCTTTTATAGACGATGTTGATCGCGTCGAAGTCGCCCCGGCAAGCATTGACGCCTTCGATGGTGATGCAGACCTTGAACTTCGAGAACACCGCCCGGCACATCACTTCAAAGCGTTTGCGCGTCTCGTCGTTTTCGTTCGCCGCCTCCTTGGCGGCGAGAATTGCCGCATTTCGGGCAAAACCGGTCTGCCCGATAATCCCATCCAAAGACGCGCTTCGCTCTTCCAAGAAGGATCGGACAAAGGCAATCGCTTCACGAAGATCGGCGAGCAGTTCCTCATCGGGCTTTGCCGGTTCGGTCTCGCCGCCATCGCCACCACGACCGTCATCACCCGTTCCGGCAAAGGTCGCCAGCGCCTTGCGCAGGTTTTTCAGGATGCCGCAGTAATCGACGATCATCCCGTTGTTCTTGCCTTCGCTTACCCGGTTCGCCCGAGCAATGGCCTGCATCAGCGTGTGCGCCTTGAGCGGCTTGTCCAGGTACAGGGTGGAGAGGCTGGGAACGTCAAAACCCGTCAACCACATGGCACAGACGATGGCAACGCGAAACGGGTGCTCCTCGGCCTTGAACGCATCGTCCAGCGACAGCCGCTGCATCGGTACGGGCGAAAAATCTTTCGCCCCTACGGGATTCTGCATGGCCTCGGGCAGGTCGATGCCTTCCTTGATCAGGCGGCGGTGCGGGGTGATGTCCAGCTCCCACTTGCGAAACTTTTCGACCTCGCCCTGTTCCTCGCTGACCACCACCGCCATCTGCGTCTGGCGCATCCACTCGATCTGACGTCGCCGGTACTGTTCGTCCTGCTCGTCCGTGGCCTGAGGCAACTGCGCTTCCAACTCGCCGATTCTCTCGTTCCAGTAGAACTCGACCAGCTTGTGCATACGGACGCAGGTGATCTTATCGATGCAGACCAGCATCGCCTTGCCGGTTTCCCAGCCCAAAGAGTAGTGCTGCACAAAATCGCGGGCCACCTGGTCGAGACGTTTTCCAGCCGTAATGATGTGGTAGTCTCGCTTGAGCTCCTGCTCCAGGCGCTGCTCCACATCGATATTGCCCGTCTCCAGCTCCTCCAGCTTCTCGGCGATCCGCTCGTTCAGATCGCCGACCGCCACGCCGAGCTTGTCGCCACGCGCATCGTAATAAAGCGGCACCGTGGCCTTGTCCTCGACGGCCCGCTGGAAATCGTAGGTGGAGACGTAATCGCCGAACACCCGACGGGTGATCTCGTCGTCCTTAAAGAGTGGCGTGCCGGTGAAGCCGATATAACTGGCGTTCGGCAGGGCATTGCGCATGTTGAGCGCCAGGGTGCCGTACTGGGTGCGGTGAGCCTCGTCAGTGATGACGATGAGATCGTCACGCCGAGAGTAGGCCTCACCTTCCACCACGGTCTGGTTGAATTTCTGGATCAGCGAGAAGACGTGCGATTTATGCTGGGCCAGCAGCTTGGCGAGATGCTCGCCGCTCGCGGCCCGGCACGGGTCGCGGTCGTTGTCCACCACGCCGCATCCGGCAAAGGTCTTGTAGATCTGCGTGTCCAGGTCATCGCGGTCGGTGAGGATCAGAAAGGTGAAGTTGCCGCCCAGCTTGCGATGGACCTTGCGGGTGAAGAGCACCATGGAATAGCTCTTACCCGAACCCTGGGTATGCCAGAAAACCCCCAGCTTGCCGTTCCTGAGATTGCGATCGCGGACCGCCTCGATGGCCCGGTTGACGCCTAGGAACTGGTGGTTGCGGGCCAGAATCTTCCGCGATTCCCCGGCCGAGTCGTCGAAAATGATGAAGTTCTCCACCAGGTCGAGGAAATTGGCTTTCGCGCATACCCCCTTGAGCAGCGTTTCCATGGCCACCACGCCCGGCTGATTCTCGGCCAACCGTTTCCACTCGTGAAAATGTTCGAACCGGCTGGTGAGCGAGCCGAGTTTGGCATCCACCCCGTTGGCCAGCACCACCATGGCATTGTGATGAAACAGATGCGGAACGGTGTCCTTGTAGTCCAGAAAGTTCTGCTCGTAGGCGGCGCGGATATCCTTGCTGACGTTCTTCAGCTCCATGAACAGCAGCGGCAGGCCGTTGACGAACCCGACGATATCCGCCCGGCGGCGGTACAGATCGCCGCGCACCCACAGCTCCCGCACGCAGAGGAAATGATTGTTCTCGGGGGCATCAAAGTCGAACACCCGCAGCCGCTGGCGCACCCGTTCGCCTTTGGCATTGCGAAAGGTGACCTGCACCCCGTCCTTGATCAGTTCGTACTTCTCGCGGTTGGTGGCGGCCATGGTCTGCGAGGCGGAGACCGTGACGATCTGGCGGAGGGCGTCTTCATAGGCCGTGGCAGGCAACCCGGGATTCAGTTCCTCGATCTTGGCTCGCAGGGTGCGGGTCAACACCACCTCACGGTCCGATTCCCGGCCCAGCAGGCTGTCCGGCCCGAAATCCTCGTTGTTGTATGCGTACACCGACTGCCAGCCAAGCTCTTGCTCCAGGTACTCGGCGGTGGTCTGCTGGACAAGGGTGTCTTCGGTGTAGGCACTCATCGCTGTAGCTCCCATACCCCCAGAACCGCACGCCCGGTTTCCGTCAGGCGGTAGCTCTGTTTGCTGCTGCGCGGCTTTTCAGGAATAGTCATCTCCAGCAAACCATCGTCGAGCAAAGGCTGAAGGTACTCCTTGCGGAAGTGCTCACGGTCTTTCATGCCTGCAGCGTTCTGCAATTGCGTGCGAGTCGCGTCACCAGCAAACGCTTCAAGGAGCATCGCCCGGACTTGCGGGGTACTCGTTCGATACTTGCTGGGTACTTGCTGGGTACTTGTCGGGTGCTTGCCGGGAGTCTCTTCTTCCTGCGTATCCGGTGACAGCGGCCTGGGAAAGATCACGGTAAACCAATGCTCCGACACCTCAATTTGCGGTTCGGCAACTCCGTACTCCCGACAGAGGTTGCGGATGCGCTTGATGCCCGAGCCGATATGCTCCACCGCAATCGGCGGCTCGGCCGACCGGGCGACGGCCTGCACCTCGGACTTGAGCCGGTTGTGATCTTTCACCCCGAAAATCTCCCCCGCATCCGTGACCCCGATCAGGATCACGCCGCCGGTGGCATTGGCAAAGGCGCAGATCTCCCGGCCGAGATTCGAGGTGCCGGAACGTTTGAACTCGGTGGTGAAGCCTTCGCCGAGGGCGAGGAGATTGTGGAGGTCGGAGCGTTTCATACCATCCATGCCTCCACACCATATTCGGCAATCGGTTCCCGGATTTCCGTAGGGGCGAAAAATTTTTCGCCCCTACCCGGATGCAATTTGTCCATTTCCCATTGCGCGGTATTGTTATGGATATATTCCCGGATACGATTCAATTCCGGTTCATTGCGGACGATGTGTTCCCAATAATTACGT
>NPID01000549.1_pt1 | contig 19797 bp, 20 predicted proteins | sample 8637491 | NCBI WGS metagenome assembly NPID01 (sample SAMN07420843, study PRJNA396082) | bioreactor metagenome | isolation source: sample BA6 brine-fed electro-methanogenic bioreactor BA | place: Japan: Kochi | collected 2016-06-14 | reverse complement strand
TCTGGGAACAAATTAGATATTTAGCATAGGTTAGTCAATATATTATTCAATAAGTTACATTCTTTGTCAGGATGGACTAAGTAGTGGAGAAACAGTTGAATTTGATACATCAGAAATTGAACAGATCACTTTTGGCGATGTATCAGTTGAAGAAATGGTGGAATTTGTAAGTCAGATTCCAATCGAGTTTCTGAAAAACTATCCCAACCCTTTTAATCCTGAAACAACGATTTCATTTGAAATTTCGGAAAACCCCGATGCAAAACGTCGAGGAATTCGGTTGATTAAAATAAAAATCATTATCGAAACATAAAAAAACTGCATTTGCCGCTCTGATAGCTCTCTTAACATTTTCTTAACAAATAACTTAAATCAAACTAACATATTTTTCGTATAAACAAATGTAGTATGGTTTATTGAGTTCTGCATAATCAGCAGAAAGTATAGAGTGAAATTTTTGATAACCTTACCCCCGGTGAAATGTCCAACAAGTTGGATTTCACGGAGTAAACCATCCCTCTCATCAATCTTCGCTACGCTACGCCCCGACTGACGAGCGGAGATGGAGAAAAACTGTTCCTTCCCTTCGAGGGAAGGTGACTGACCACAAAAAGCTGAGTGATGATAAAAAACTAAAACACTTGGTGAAGGAAATCAGATTTGTGTGGTCAGTCGGAAGAGGCAAAGAAAAAGGATTTTAAAATTAAAAAGGACTCTGCATAATGCAATTATTGTCTTTGCGAAGTATCTTACAAAGAAGTTCTCATGAAGCAATCTATACTGCTTACAGCTTAGTAAATATGGGGATTGCTTCGATTGTAAAAGCAAGAAGCAAGCTTCGCAATGACAGTTAGCATTCTTTTTTATCACAAAATTCTCTATTATGCAGATCGCATGTTTTAAAAAATAATAAATTGGAGAAGAAAATGGCAAAAGTAGATTTGCATTGTCATTCGGTTTATTCGGAGCATCCCTCCGAGTGGTTTTTACAGCGTCTGGGAGCAAAGGAATCTTATACGGAGCCCGTCGTAATCTATAAGGAGTTGATCAAACAGGGCATGGATTTCGTCACGATTACCGATCATAATCGCATCGAAGGCGCTTTGATGCTGCAAAAAAAATATCCCAAAAAGGTGATTGTCGGTCTGGAATGTACTGCCTATTTTCCGGAAGATCATTGTAAAGTTCACATTCTGGTTTTTGGCTTGAACGAAGAGCAGTTTGAAAAGATTCAGGAGATCAGAACGAATATTTATGAGCTGAGAGACTACCTGAAACAGGAGAATCTGGCGCATGCCGTGGCGCATGCCACCTATTCGGTGAACGGCAAACTAAAACAGGAACATATCGAAAAACTGCTGCTGCTGTTTGATGTATTTGAAGGTATGAACGGCGGCAGGAATAGTCTGCACAACAATGCCTGGATCAGGATAATCGGCAATCTTCAGCGGGAAGATCTGCAGCGGCTGCAGGAAAAACATCAGATCGAACCTTTCAGTGATACTTCCTGGATCAAAGGCATTACCGGCGGCTCGGACGATCATGCCGGCATCTTTCTGGGTATGACCTACACCGAATCTCATGCCAAGACGATCGCTGAATTTCTGGCTGACATTCGCAATAAGCAGACGACTTGCCGGGGAAGACATAATAATTATCAGGGCTTGGCATTTGCTGTTTATAAGATTGCGCTGGAATTTGCCAAAGCCCAAAGCAGCGGCTTATCCGCTTCCTTCTTTGGAAGACTGAGTGAATTCATCTATTCGGATTCCTCTTTGAGCCTGATCCACAAAATGAAACTGAAAAATATGAGTCGATCATCCCGCAATCAGGATGATCAACTGAGAAAATCCATTGCCGAGCTGGTGGAAACTCTGCAGAAAGGACAATATCAAAACATCGATGCCAGACTGAATGTAGCTTATGAAAAGATCTCGGATATAGTGGACAGCTTTTTTATGGTCTTATTTGAATCTTTTGAAAAAGAATTGAGCCGCGGTAATGTGCTCAAAATAATCCGCAATCTATCCTCTTCTCTGCCCGGTATTTTCATGACGCTGCCCTTTTACAGTTCCATCCACCACATGTTTGCCAATCGCAATCTACTCACAGTGCTGCAGGATGAATTTACTGTCGAAAAACCGCTGGAAGACTGCAACGTTCTCTGGTTCACCGATACGATCGGAGATCTTAACGGTGTGGCAGCAACTCTGACAAAAGTTCACGAATTATCCAAAAATCACAATTATTCCATTCGAGTTATCAGTTCGGACATCAGTAAACTGGAGGATTCCAACTACATCGATCTGCCGGTCATCTACGATTTTAAATTACCCTATTATGAACATCAAAGCATCAAATTTCCCTCGCTTCTGATGGCCATGAAAAAGATCTATGATGCCAATCCCAGCAAGATCATCATTTCCACTCCCGGTCCTTTTGGTCTGCTGGGACTGCTGGCTTCCAAACTCTTTAATATCGAATGCGTCGGAGTGTATCACACCGATTTCACGGCACAGGCGGAAGGAATAAAAGGAGATGAATCACTTGTTTCCTTCCTGGATAGTTTCACCCACTGGTTCTATCAGCAAATGGATATGAACTATGTTCCCTCTCAAGCTTATATCGATATTCTGGAAGAACGCGGTTTTAACAGAACCGAGATGAAAATTTTTCCGCGCGGCATCGATCATCAGAAATTCAGCCTGATGGTAGATGCACGAAATTTGCTTAGAGGACAGTATAAATTGGAAGACGGTAAATATTTTCTCTATACGGGCAGAATTTCGCATGATAAAGATTTGCTTTTGATTCTGGAAGCTTTTCAAAATCTCTTAAAAGATCACGATAATTATTATCTTTTTTTAATTGGAGACGGACCTCATAAAATGGAATTGGAACAACTTTATGCCGGCAGGAACATTATCTTTACCGGAAAATTGGACCGAGATCTATTGCCGCTATATTATTCGGCAACCGATCTTTTCCTCTTTCCCAGCCGCACCGATACCTTCGGCATGTCGGTTCTGGAAGCACAGGCTTGCGGTCTGCCAGCATTGGTAAGCTCCAATGGCGGCCCCAAAGAGATAATCGAGGATGGGAAAACAGGCTATATTATAAAAGAAAATACGGTTGAAAGCTGGCAGCAGAAAATCCAGCAAGTAATTGTAGACATGGAATCAAATCGGGAATATCAAGAGCAGTTGAAATCACAATCACGCCAAAATGTTTTGAATAAGGCAAGCTGGGAGATATTCTTTGGTGAATTTATCAATTGAACTCTAACCTGAAGCATCAGACAGAGTTGTAGAAATTATCTTTTAGAATTAGATTTTTTAGAAAACCGTTCTTGCCTTTTCAGAGGACACCGCATAATTATAACACTTGACATTATAAGCAGATAAATATAATTGAACTATTAAATTTTAAGGAGTGAAAAAAATGAAAAAAGGAACCGTAGCAACATGTATTGTGGCAGTTATGTTTATTCTTTCTGCTATGGTACTTTATTCTCAGCAGAATCAGGAAGAAATGCAGGAATTGTATAATGAATCGATGCAGTTAAATCAGCAATTACAAGCCATTCAGCAACAAGCTTACGAGGATCCCGAGATCTCTTTTCAAGCTGAAGAATTCAATAATATGATAGAAGAATTGATTTATCAGGCTGATCCTGAAGCAGAAGAACTTCTGAGAAAACAAGAATCTCTGGAAGAAGAGTTTTATGCGGCTCAATCCGAACAAAATTCGGAAAAGATTGCAGAACTTCAGCAGGAATACAGGGAATTGGATGAGGAATTAAATCCTATTCGTCAGAAGGTCTTTCAGCGTGAAGATGTAATTCAGATGCAGAACGAACTGGAAACTCAAGTCTTATCCAAAATGCAGGAAATAGAGCCGGACACCATGAATTTAATCGAACGTTTGCAGGTAGTTCAAACGAAGTTAAATGAAATGATGGGTAAACAATAGAATAAATAAACAGTCCCTTTCCTGATGGGGGAGGAAAGGGACTTCTGGATACCCATTCAGAGGAGAATGTTAGTTAATCCAGTTCGCTATGATGCTTGATGACACGACCTTCTGTCATATAAATTGTTTCTTCCGCAATATTTGTGGAAAGATCGGCGATGCGTTCCAAGTTTGAAGAGATATTATTTAAATTGAAAGCTCGCTTTATCGTATTGGGATTATCGACCATATAGGTGATGAGAACACGATAGATCTCTTCTTTCAGATTGTCCACAATATCATCTGCGATGCAGACCTGCCTGGCCAATTTCACATCTTCATCGATGAAAGAAGTGATCGAATTGCGCAGCATGTTCAGTGTTTCCTGTGCCATGGTGGGAATGTTGATCAATTTTTTTATAAAAGGTTTTTGAATGAGATACTGAGCACGTTTGGCTATGTTCACTGCCAGATCTCCCATTCTTTCCAGATCGTTGTTCATGGCGATGATCATCAGAATGACGCGCAGATTTTTTGCTTCCGGTTTCTGCATGGCGATCAGTGATGTCGCTTCTTCTTCTATTTCCAGCTCTCGTTTGTTGATCTCTTCTTCCAATTGGAAAACCTGATCCAGTATTGTCTCATCACGATCCAGCAAACCTTTCATGGAATACTGGATCATCAATTCCACTTTGTTTGCCTGCTCGATAATTGATTTCTTTAATTCTTGAATATTTTCTTTTATCATGCTAACTCCTGTTTTTCATCAGTATTTTATTGTTTCGATCAATTGTTTTGATATTTCTACTATTGAAGGCGGCAACGGTGCATAATGAAATTGCGGCGCATATCGCTGTCCATCAGTAACCATCCAGGTTAGTAATTTTTTTATTTTTTCAACTTTAGATTTTTCCAGATAACTCAAATCGCGATTGATAATAAGCCAGGTGAAGCTGCTGATGGGATAGCCGAATTCTGCTTCCGTATTGGTCAGGTATATCTTGGTATCATGCGGAATCTCTTTGTCGGTAGCTGCAATAACGCTGGATAGGCTGGGCAGCACATAATTGCCGGCAGCGTTTTCAATTCTGGCATAAGTTAATTTTTTTTCGATAGCATACGCCAGACAGATCGCTCCAATGGAAAAAGGCGTGTCAGAGATCATCTCTGCAATTTCCCGATTACTGGCGGCAGAATGAGAAAATATTTTCCTCAAGGGACTTACTTCTTTTAGCTGCCAATCTTCATTTACTTTCGACATATAATCATTGAAGATATGGAAGGTACCGCTGTTATCCGAACGATTGATAATCATAATGCGCTGATTGGGCAGGATTGCCTTCGAATTTTTTTCTGCAATTCTCTCATCATTCCAGAATTTGATCTCGCCCAGAAAGATTGCTGCCAGAATTTCGGAAGATAAATTCAGAACAGGACTGGCAGGAAGATTATAGGAGATAGCCACAGCACCAATACTGGTGGGAATGTGCAGGATTTCCTGATTGAATTCATCAGAATTCACGATTATATCGCTGGCAGCAAAATCTACCGTTTTCTCCTTCATACGGAAAATACCACCTCCTGAGCCGATTTCATGGTAACTGACTTTATAGCCTGTTTCCTTTTCAAATTCCTGGAACATTTTTCTGTATAACGGTTGTGGAAAAGTTGCACCTGCGGCGGTGATGTCACTTTCATTTTGCGAACAGCCAAAAAAAATGGCTCCCAGCAAGAGTAACAGAATCAATTTTCTTTGCATCTTATCCTTCTTTGATCTGACTATCTTTCTTTTGGGGTTCGTGTTTCACAATGTTTCCCTGGCAGATGTAAATTGTATTTTCAGCAATATTGGTAGAAAGATCTGCAATCCTTTCATAATTTTTAGAGATTCTGTTCATATGCAATGCTGCCTCCACAGTAATTTTCATATTACTGATCAGAAGCTTAAAAATGCGATCGTGCAGCCTGTCAATAAAATCATCTCTTTCTCGCACCTGCATAGCTAATTCATTATCTTCGTAGATGAAAGCAGTCATGGCGCTTTGCAGCATTATTTTGGTATCTTTGGCAAGTTTTGCCAATTCTATGATCGGTTTGTAAAAAGGTTTTTGCAGCAGAAATTGATAACTCTTTGCAATGTTGACAGCGAGATCACCCATCCGCTCCAGATCCATATTTATCTTCAACACGGAAAGAATTGTCCGCAGATTGCGGCATTCGGGCGAATGTAGAGCGATCAGATTATGGCAGAGTTCATCGATGTCATTATCCATGCGGTTTACCACCATCTCCAAAGCCATTACCTGATCCAGGTTCTCTGGCTTTTTCTCGATATAACCTTTGAAGCAGAGTTCCAGCATATTTTCCACCAGCATCGATTGCTCGATCAACATTTTTTTAACTTTACTTACCTTCTCTTTTAACATCTCTATTTTCCTCATAAATAGGCATTATCCAAAAACACCGCTTAAATATGCTTCTGTTCTTTTATCTTTGGGAACGGTGAACATGGTTTTGGTTTTACCGAATTCCACCATTTCTCCCAGATACATGAAGGCTGTGTAATCCGAGATTCTACCCGCTTGGGCGATGTTGTGCGTCACAATCAGGATCGTCACTTTGTTTTTAAGATCCAGGCACAACTCTTCTATTTTGGCTGTGGATTGCGGGTCAAGGGCAGAAGTCGGCTCATCCAGCAAAAGGATATCGGGATTATTAGCCAGCGCCCGGGCAATGCATAGCCGTTGCTGCTGTCCTCCCGAAAGCGAAAAGGCAGAAGCAGTCAGGCGATCTTTTACTTCGTCCCACAACCAGGCATTTTTTAAGCTTGATTCCACTACTTCATCAATATAAGCTTTATTTTCTCCCCGCACTTTCAAGCCGTAAGCTATATTATTATATATGTTTTTCGGGAAAGGATTAGGACGCTGGAACACCATGCCAACATTGGTACGTACTTTTGTAACATCAGTTTTTGGTTCATAAATGTTTTTTCTATTCAAAAAGACCTTACCGGTTATTTTTGCTTCCGGAATCAGGTCATTCATGCGGTTGAAACAGCGCAGCAGGGTGGACTTTCCACAACCGGAAGGTCCGATCAGGGCTGTTACCTTTTTATCGTAAATAGGAATATTTACATCGATAAGAACGTGTTTATCGCTGAACCAGAGGTTCAGATCTTCTGTGCGGATGTGAGCAGTTTCCTGAACTGCAGGTTTAATGTTTTCATTTACCATTTTCTTTTTTTCCTTATGTTATATCGGATCATTATTGCCAATGCACTCACCATCAAAACCATAGCCAGCAGCACAACAGCTGTGCCATAGGCTATGGGAACCTGTTTATCGGCATGAGCTCCTTCGGTCATGAGAGCAAAAATATGATAGGGCAGAGCCATCACTTCGTCCATTACACTGGTAGGAAGGTGTCGAGTATAGAAAGTAGCAGCTGTAAACAGGATAGGAGCTGTTTCTCCTGCCACGCGTCCTATGCTGATGATTGCCCCTGTGAGAATATTGGGTAGTGCGGTTGGCAGGATAACCCGCAAAATTGTTTGTCTTTCTGTAGCGCCCAGAGCCAGAGAAGCTTCTCTGAAATCGTGGGGAACACTGCGCAAAGCTTCTTCGCTGGCGTTTATCATTACAGGTAATGCCAAAATTGCCAGTGTCAGCGATCCTGCCATTATCGAAACATCGAGTTGCAGCAACTGAACAAAGATAGCCATGCCAAATAAACCGTAAATTATTGAAGGCACTCCAGCCAGTGTATTTACAGCGATGCGGACTATTTTCACGAACCAGGATGGCTTAGCGTAACTTACCATGTAGATAGCAGTTAATACGCCCAAAGGTAAAGCCATTCCGATGGAAAGTATGGTTAACCAGAAAGTTCCCACAATAGCTGGAAAGATGCCGCCTTCCGTCATGAATCGGCGGGGAGATTCGGTCAGGAACGACCAGGTTATCATCTTGCCGCCTTTACTGAAAATAACATAGAGGAACAGTAAGAGGAAAATCGCTGTGATCACTATAAAAAGCCGCAAGGCATTGACTCCGATGAATTGATTTAATTTTCTTTTACTTATCATGTTTGGTTCCTTTGTTTTTGGAAGACAAACTCTGTTATCAGATTTGTGATAAAAGTTATTATAAAAAGAACGACGGCAATGCCGAAAAGAGCATGAAAATGTGGACTGCCGAAAACTGTTTCGCCCATTTCCGAGGCTATGGCTGCCGTCATGGGGCGCACCGGATCAAACAGCGAGGATGGTATCTGAGCAGCACCACCGGCTACCATGATCACAACCATCGTTTCACCGATTGCTCTGCCGAACCCTAAAATGATGCTTCCCAAAACGCCCGAACGAGCTGCCGGTAAAACCACGCGGGTAATTGTTTCCCAGCGATTTGCTCCCAGAGCCAGAGATGCTTCCCGTAAACTCTTGGGAACTGTGGAAAGTGCATCTTCACTCATGCTGGAAATTATGGGAACGACCATCACGCCCAGAATGATGGATGCAGATAGCGCATTCAAGCCGGTGGGAATGCCGAAAACTTTGATGAGAAACGGCGATAGAAAAGCCATCCCGAAAAGACCGTAAACAACAGATGGAATACCGGCTAAAAGCTCAATTATCGGTTTGATGAATTCTTTCGTTCTGGGACCGGCGATTTCTGAAATATAAATAGCCGAACCCAGTCCTAAAGGTATGGAAATCAACAGAGCTCCCAAAGTTACCACCAATGAGCCAATTATCAGAGACAAAATACCAAAATCAGGCGGATAGTGGGTGGGATGCCAGGAGGGACTTCCCAGAAAATCTTTGAAATTTACAATTTTCAAGATGGGAATGCCTTCCGTGAACAAACTGAAAATAATGCCGAATAAGGAAATAATGGTGAACAAGGCAGCAATGTAGGTGATGCTTTTGAACATCGTTTCTTTAAATTTATCCATTACTTTATCCTCACGTAGCCCTGTTCTTCCACAATTTTCTGTCCTTCATCCGATAAAATGAAATCGATGAAATCCTGAGCCAGCTTGCGCGGTGAATCGGAACTATACATATACAAAAGCCGGCAAAGTTCATATTCATCGTCGACAGCGGTTTTATTTGTGGGGAAAACACCATTTACGGAAAGAGTTTTAAGTTGATTATTAATATATCCCAGCCCGATATAGCCAATTGCGCCCGGAGTATATCTGACAGTGGTGGCTACAGCATTATTGGAAGCCAGTCGCATTGAGTTTTCTTTCACGAAAACACTGTCCAATACTGCTTCGTTGAAAACACTGAAAGAACCGGAAGCGAAATCTCGCGATATCACTACTATCGTTTTATCTGCTCCACCCAGCTGCTGCCAGTTAGTAATTTCACCAGAGTAGATCGCCTTTAAATCTTCCATAGAAATATCTTCTATCGGATTAGTTTTGTTTACTACGATTGATATGGCATCTTTGGCGATTGCTGTTTCGATCAGATCGATCTGCTGAGCAGCTGTCAGTTCCTGTTCTCTATCGTCGATCTGGCGGGAAGCACTTCCGATATCGATCGTCCGGCTGATGGCAGATTTGATGCCGATACCACTGCCGCCGCCCCGAACTGAAATATTGATAGTTGGATTTTTATCCATATATACTTCCGCCGCTGCCTGCACGATGGGCAGTACTGTGGTGGAACCGGCAATATTGATCGTAGTTGGTTTCTGCCTGCAAGACCACAAAGCAGGAAGGCAGATCAGCAGGATCAGCATCTTTTTTAATATCATCATAAATTCCTATTTTTTATTATAAAAATGAATGGGAAGACAAAAGCCTTCCCATTCTTAAAAAAGCGATTTACTTAACGCTGATGAAACCTTGTCCTTCCACAATTTTCTGACCTTCTGCAGAGAGAACAAAGTCAATATATTGTTTGACCAGACCTTTGGGAGCGCCGTTCGTGTACATGTGCAGTGTACGGGAGATGGGATAAGATTTATTCTGGATTGTCTGTTTGGAGGGCATCACATTATCTATAGTAACGGCTTTCACAGTTTCTGTCACATAGCCCAGACCGGCATAGCCGATAGCACCGGGAGTAGAAGCAATGGTGGAAACCACTGCGTTGTTGGAAGCCAGCATCAGAGCGCCATCGATTGCCTTAGAACCGGATAAAACAAGTTCGTTGAAAACTTCAAAAGTTCCGGAAGAAACATCGCGACTTATCACTACGATAGGCATGGAGGGTCCGCCCAGATCTTTCCAGTTGCTGATTTTACCGGTATAGATGTCTTTTACCTGCTGTACTGTCAGGTTTTTGATCGGATTATCTTTGTGCAGAACCACAGCGATGCCGTCGTTTGCTACAACGATTTCATAAGGATTGATGCCGTTTTCGCGAGCAGATGTGATCTCTTTGGTTTTGATATGACGGGAAGCATTACCGATATCTGCCGATCCAGCCATGATGGAAGCGATACCGACGCTAGAGCCGCCGCCTCGCACGGAGATATTGATATCAGGATTTTGATCCATAAAGATCTCGGCTGTAGCTTGAGCGACTGGAAGCACTGTCGTGGAACCGGAAATGGTGATCTTCTGTCCTCTGGCAAAAACGGGAAACGCCATCAGAGAAAATAGGGTGAGAATTAAAATTGTCTTTTTCATTTTTTTTACCTTTTTTATTTTTTGTTAATTGTTTCAGAAAATTTCCAACGCAATTGCAGCATGATCTGGTTTATAGCATCGGATTCATCTTCGAAAGTAGTAGTTTGATAATTTGCCTGAACGAACAGAACAGGAGATTTCTTTGCATTATGCAAGATGTTGTAGTTCACGCCGGCAATCAATGTATTTCTACCATCGTCATCAGCATCGGTGTTAGGATCATAGATGTCGTAACGGGCAACGATATCGAAAGAGTTGTTCACTTTGAAAACGGGCATCACAGAAATAACAGTGGAAGTAACATCATCATAAGTATCATCGTTGGGCATGGATTTTACTTTGTTTAAATACTGAGCCTGAACACTTACCGGGCCGTAAGCAAATTTTCCCACGCCAGCCATCATATTGTATACTTCACGATCAGGATTATCAATCATGTTGCCGGTGCCATCGTCGATCTGGCTGTCTTTAGCTGTTTTCATCATATAAGAACCACCGATTGTAAGACCTACCATCGGGATAAGTCTGATGTTTCCCACGAAGTTCATGTCTTTGTTGATATTGCTGCCGGCTTTTTTGTAGCCTTCACCGTTGTAAACAGCTACATCATAAGTTCCGTATCCGCTGGGAAGATAACCGCTGAAACCCATACCGTAATCAACCGAAGCAACGAAGCCGTATTTGTCGGACGGGTCTTTTTCGATAGTTGTGTACTTATAATCATAGATTGTACCGAAATAAGTCTTCATCAAACCAACAGTAACTTTACTGTTTTTTACAGGGATAAGTTCACTGAAATCCAGATAGGCATATTTGATTTTCAGACCAGCGCCATTTGTGTCACTTGATTTGCTGCTGCTAAACCAGTCGATATTGAAACGACCTTTGATCTTGCTGGAAAAAACAGGTTCCAGTCTAAAGTAACCACGCTCCAATGAAAAACCGTTTTCTTGTACTTCACCGTCGATCGTTTCGTAGGTCCAACGATTCCATAACTCCATGCTTAGTTTGGTTTCTGCCTGCAGAATACCAAATGCAATAATTGCTAAAACAACAAGTAAAAGTGCTTTTTTCACTTTCTTTCCTCCTTTTTTTAAACCGGCATGCCGGATTTTTTTTACACCCGATTGTACGAAGAGAAAGTTAAGAGAAAATAAGTGAAATGTTAAGGTTGTGTTAAGATGGCTGGGAATGCACTTATGATAGGAGTTTTGTGAGTTTCGGATTTTGGAGAATTATTGGTTAGATAAAATCGAAAGAAAAGCAGATAGGCTGTAACGCTATACTGCTGAGTCACTCAAATCCTGACAACCAGAGCCGCTACTGCTTTTGCGCTCTCAATCGCCGCAAACCCTTTTCTTTTAATTGTCGCACCCGTTCGCGGGAGATCTTCATTTGCTGCGAAATTTCCTTTAAAGTAAGTTCTTTTTCAAATAACAAAGTCAACACGGTTTTTTCATCCAGCGGCATCCCTTCAGGTAGCTCGATCTTTGTACTGGGCGGCAGTTCAGTAGCTTTTTCATCCTTGACGACGGCTTCATTCAGTTCGGATGAATACAGTGAGGTTTTTGCTTCCCGTTCCACGGCAGCCAGAACGTATTTTTTGATCCAATAAGTGGCATATGTGCTGAACTTGGCTCCTTTATCATCTTCAAATTTATCGGCAGCTTCCAGCAGTCCGATCATGCCTTCCTGTTCCAGGTCTTCCTGCGGTACGCCGCAGCGGTTGTATGAAGCAGCAATTTTGCGGATGAGAGGAAGATAATCTACAACGATCTTTTCTTTGTTCATTTTTTATTTTTTGGGAATGGATATGATAAAAGTAGTGCCAAGATCTTTTTCGCTTTCCACTTCGATTTCTCCCCCGTGCAGATTGACGATATGCTTAACGATGGAAAGTCCCAATCCGGTGCCTCCCAGATGGCGGGAACGGGATTTATCTGCCACATAAAATCTTTCGAAAAGGCGGGGAAGATGGTTTTTTTCGATGCCGATGCCGCTGTCTGAAATGCGGAATATGAAGAATTCCTGATCTTCCTGCACGCAGATCTTGATCTCGCCCTTTTCGGTGTATTTGATGGCATTATCCACCAGATTTATCAAAGCTTGTTCGATTTTGAATCTATCTGCCTGAAAATATGATGATTGGGTATTGACCGTAGTGGTCAATTCCAGACCTCTATTTTTGATTCGTTGTTCAAAAATTTTCGAAAGATTGTTCAGCATATCTTGGATGACGATATTTTCTAATTCCAGAGATTGATCGTATTCCAGCCGGGAAAGAGTGAGCAGATCGTTGACAATGCGAATGAGCCGGTCAGTATTGCGTCTGATGACATCGATGTAACTTTTTTGTTCGTCAGATAGTTCTTCTTCCAGTGTTTCCAGATAGCCTTTGATGGAGGTGAGCGGAGTGCGCAATTCATGCGATACATTAAGAATGAAATCTTTTTTGATGGTTTCCAGTTTTCGAAATTCTGTGATGTCGTATAGGATGAAAACAGTTTCTTCTGTGAGTGGGGAATAGGATGTGCTGCACAGAAAATGTTTTTCTTCCAGGTTGATATCTTCCGTGATGCTGGCGGGTTTTTGATAAATGCGGTCTGCCAGATCATACAATTCTTTCGATCTGATCACGTTCCAGAAATACTGATCTTTGGGTTTGGCTTGTTCCACCAGATGGTTAAAACTGTTATTGGAAGTAGTGATGATACCGTTTCTATTCTGGATCCAGATGGCTTCTTTGATGGTTTCGATGATTGTGTAAAATCCTTCTTTCTGTTTGGAGAGTTTTTCCTGATAGCGCTGCAGACGCTGCGCCAGAATATTTAAATTCCGGAAAGATTGCAGGAATTCCGCTTTGGTGATTTCATTAAGTTCGGCTGTTTTGCCCTCGGCCAGCAAGTTGATCTGTACGCTCATTTTTTCCAGAGGTTTCAAGATGGAACGCAGATAATAGTACAGGATGAGAAGACAAACTGCCGCTGCAATAACCACCAGTACAAAAAAAGTAGTTGAATTCAGATCGTAGGAATCTATCAATAGAATAAAGAGTGCAAAAGCGCCCAGAATGACGGCAAAATTGTGAAAAGTTCTTTTGAATATTCGCATCATGGCTCCAGTTTGTAACCCACGCCCCGTACATTTTTGATGTATTTTCCGGCTTCGCCCAGCTTATCACGCAGATTGCGAATATGAACATCTATCGTTCTATCCACCACGATCTTGTCATTTCCCCACAGATGATCTAAAATCTGATTGCGGGAATAGACCCAGCCGGGACGACCAGCCAGAAGTTTGAGGATCTTGAATTCGGTGGGTGTAACGCCTATTTCCGTATCATTCACCAGGATTTTGAATTTAATCAGATCGATCTGCAGATCAGCACCGATTTCTATGATGCGGTTTTTTTCTTCTTTCAATTTACTTCTTCGGAGAACGGCTTTTACTCTGGCAACCAGTTCCCGGGGAGAGAACGGTTTCACCACGTAATCGTCCGCTCCGAATTCCAGTCCCAGAACGCGATCTGTTTCATCACCCTTTGCTGTGAGCATGATGATGGGAATTGCAGCAAAACGATCATTTTTTTTCAGTTTTCTGCAAACATCGAAACCATCGGCATCGGGCAGCATCAAATCCAGAATGATAAGATCGGGCATTTTCTTTTCCAAAAAAATCTGCATATCTTCTGCCAGTTCAAAGAGTTCTGTTTCGAAACCCGCTTTTTTAAGATTGATGGAAACCAGATTCAAAATATCAGGTTCATCATCCACTATTGCGATCAGTTTTTTCATAATGGAACTTCCTGTCATTTTTTCTGCTTATTCTTGATTTTTGCCCAGGTATCGCGCAGAGTGACGGTTCGATTGAAAATGAGCTGATCAGCAGTAGAGTCGGGATCGACGCAGAAATAACCGAGCCGTTCAAACTGACATCGATAACCGGCTTTTCTGCCTGCCAGATTTTTCTCTAATTTACAGTTTTTTAATACCTGCAGCGAATCCGGATTGATATAATCTAAAAAAGTCTTTCCCTCTGGAAGGTCGTTTGTATTTTCCACTGTGATCAATCTATCATAAAGTCGTACTTCCGCTTCGATGGCATGAGGAGCAGAAACCCAGTGCAATGTTGCTTTCACTTTGCGTCCGTCTGGCGAGCTGCCACCTTTAGTGGCGGGATCGTAAGTGCAATGCAGCTCTCGGATATTTCCATTATCATCTTTAATAATATCATTACAGGTTATGAAATAAGCATAACGCAGCCGAACTTCCCTGCCGGGCGCCAGACGGAAAAATTTCCTGGGCGGATCTTCCATGAAATCATCCTGCTCGATGTAAAGTTCTCTGGAAAAAGGCAGCATTCTTGTGCCGGCAGTTTCATCTTCGGGATTATTGATTGCTTCCAGCTCTTCCGTCTGATCTTTCGGAAAATTGGTGATCACAACTTTCAAGGGTTTCAAAACCGCCATCAGGCGCATTGCAGATTTATTCAAATATTCCCGCACAGAGTGTTCGAGCAGAGCATAATCTACCGTGCTGTAAGCTTTTGCCAATCCCGCTCTTTCCACGAAATTCCGAATCGCCTCCGGCGGTACTCCCCGTCTTCGCAATCCGCTCAAGGTAAGCAGTCTGGGATCATCCCAGCTTTTCACAATTCCTTCTTCCACCAATTGCAGAAGTTTCCTTTTGCTTAGAACAGTGTAATTGATGTTCATTCTGGCAAATTCGATTTGCGTGGGATGGAAGATTTCCAATTGCTCCAGATACCAGTTATAGAGCGGTCGGTGCGCTTCAAATTCCAATGAACAGAGTGAGTGCGTGATGCCTTCGATAGAGTCTTCCAGGCCGTGTGCCCAGTCGTAGAATGGATAGATACACCATTTGTTGCCAGTGCGGTGATGTTTGGCGTGACGAATGCGGTACATCAGCGGATCGCGCAGCAGCATATTAGAAGAAGCCATGTCGATCCTGGCGCGCAGCACGTGCTCTCCATCGGCAAATTCTCCCTTTCTCATGCGCTGGAAAAGATCCAGATTTTCTTCGATGCTGCGCTGGCGATACGGGCTGTTGCTGCCAGGTGTCGTCACAGTTCCCCGCGTTTTGCGGATTTCTTCAGCCGTCTGACTGTCCACATAGGCTTTGCCTTTTTTGATGAGTTGCACGGCATATTGATACATCTGTTCAAAATAATCTGAAGCAAAAAAAAGTCTATCTTCCCAATCTGCGCCCAGCCAGGCAATATCCTCGATGATCGCATTGACGTATTCTTCACTCTCTTTTTCCGGGTTGGTATCGTCAAAACGCAGATTGAACTTGCCATTGTATTCTCTGGCAATGTTATAGTTGGTCAGGATGGCTTTGGCATGACCGATATGCATCAAGCCATTGGGTTCCGGCGGAAAGCGGGTGTGTACCCTGCCGTCATATTTGCCGGATTCGATATCCTGATCGATGATCGTCCTGATGAAATCTTTAGTTTCTTTTGTTTCCATAGATTTCTCCTTGATTTATTCTTAAAAAGACTTCTGTATAATTAATGAAATTTCAAAAAACCATTGAAATGGTTTAAATCTCAACATTGATCCTCTACTATTTTCCCCGACTAACCCAGTGAAATGAATCAGATTTAACGAGTTAAAAAATCAGGTTTAATTCTACAATTCTATTCACATTAACTAAGAACGAAAGGAATTTATACAACCGCTTCAGCGGTTTTCACATCTATGAGGCTGATCCCGTTTATCTAATGGAATATATCACATAACTTATTATAAATATCAATGATCACCAGTTCAGGATTTACATGACCGTTCAATCTTCTCTGCATTTCCTCCAGATAAGAAATAGAATCAGTGGCATAATCGTCAACTCTTGGATTGAGCCTGTAGAGTTCTTCCAGAATTTCCGGTTTGTCCAGATTGATGATCTCCTGGGGATAATTTTGAAAATAGGAAAGGTCTGTGATCCAGATGATGAGATGTGCGATGATCTCGGAAAGCACATTCACAGATTTACTGCTGCGATAGCCGCTGGCAAATTCGATAAAGTTCAGATCGTTACCAGTGAGAACAAGCTTCAAGAGTTCCAGGGTTTTCTCGCGGGATTGAATGTGTCCTTCATCTGCCAGCCGCAGAGCTTTTTCCAGGCTGCCGTTGGCAATGCGGGCATAAAGTTTTATTTCCACTTCATCCAGATTTTTATTTTCTGCCAGTTTGGATTCGATCACGGTTTTGGGGATGGAGCGAAAAGGGATCTGCTGACAGCGGGAAATGATGGTTGGCAGCAGCGAATTCGGCTTGGAAGTAGTCAGGATGATGACGGTATCGGAAGGCGGTTCCTCCAATGTTTTCAAAAAGGCATTGGATGCCTGGATCGTCATTTCATGCGCATCTTCGATGATGTAAATCTTGAAATTCGCTTCATTGGGCGAGCGGCTGATCCTGTGTTCCAGATATCTGATGCTGCTTATCCGGATGGCTGTTCCTGCCGAGAACATGAATTCCTTCCAGGGTGTGGTTTTTTTATTTTCCAGATAAGAGTTGTATTCATCCAGCATTTTGCTGGATTTTATTCTACCTTCCAGAGAAATCTCCAGATTGGGTGTGGGAAAGACAAAGATGAAATCGGGATGACCGAAATTGAGGAATTTGCGGCAGGAATTGCAGACGCCGCACGGCCTTCTATCGGAAGGAGATGTGCAGTTAAGCGCCATGCCGAAATAGAGTGCTGCCGTAAATTTGCCGATCCCTTCCGGACCGTAAAAAAGATAGCTGTTGGCGATTCGGTTGTTTTCGATGGAATTCGATAAAATGGAGATCGCCTTTTCCTGAGCTAAAATGTTTCGGAACATCTAATCTTTTTCCTGAAAAAACTTCTGAATAAAGGGACTTTCAAAATCTTCCGCCAGAATGTCCAGCAGGATTTCATCATATTTTTTCCCCGCCAATATTATGGACTGTCTTCTGCGTCCAATTTCCCGAAAGCCGACTTTCTTATAACTTTTCAAGGCTCGCTGATTGAAACTGAAGGTTTCCAGCATGATATTATTCAGATTTAAGATATTAAATCCGTAATCCACAAGCAGAGAAAGTGCCTCTGTTCCATATCCCTTTCCCCAGTAATTTTTAGCACCGATAAAGATGCCCACTTCTGCCTTGCGGTTATGATGATTGATCCTGAATATGCTGCAGTTGCCGATCAATTCGTTATTTTCCTGAGTAATAATGCCGAAGGTTTGAGAATTGTTTTTGATCATATCCTGTAGAATTATCTTTTCTCTTTGCAGGCTGAGTTGATCTCGGAAAATAAGCAGGTTTTGTGCTACTTCCAGATCATTGAGCCACTGGCAATATTGCTCTGCATCTTCCACATTGATGGGTGAAAGATAGACCTGTCTGCCAATCAGTTTTTTGAAGTAATTCATTTAATCATACCTCTGTCAAACAGTTTAGGAACGGAGAGACGTATCGAAGCGTCATGTTTTTTACCTCGTTTCATCCTTCGACTAAGGCTGTCCTGAGCAGTGCTGAAGGGCTCCGGATGACAATATTGACTCGAATCAAAAAATAAATCCGATAGCTGAAATTTCATTAAACTTTCAATCCTTCTTTAAACCTTTCCAGAACTTCTTCTTTGCCCAGGATGCTGATGATCAATGGGATCTCCGGGCCGTGCACACTGCCGAAAAGTACCAGCCGCAGCGGGAAAAAAAGATACCTGCCTTTGGCGCCGGTTGCCTCGGTGGTTTGTTTGATGAGAGCATTTATCGCCTCTTCATCAAACTTCTTAATATCTTCCAGTTTTTGAATCCAGAATTTGAAAATATTTTTGGAATTTTCTTCGGCAAGAAGTTGATTTGCTTCCACATCAAATTCCGGTTTACGGAAGAAGGGCAAAACTTCCTGCGGCATCTCTGCCAGTGTATTCACTCGCTGCCTGGCAAATTCCACGATTTTTATATATTTTTCCTGATCTTTTGTTTTTATTCCTGCCTGTTCAAAGTAGGGTTTAGCTTTGATGGCGATATAGCCGGGTTCCAGGTTTTTCAGATAATGGCTGTTCATCCATTGCAGTTTTTCGATGTCGAATACCGCACCGGATTTGCTGAGCCTTTTCAAAGAAAATTCATTGATCAGTTCATCGAGCGAAAAAATCTCACGATCGCCTTTGCCATGCCAGCCCAGCAGCGCAATGAAATTCAAGAGAGCTTCCGGCAGATAGCCTTTTTTAAGGAAATCTTCGGTAGCCACGTCGCCCTGTCTTTTGGAAAGCTTGCTTTTATCCGGATTCAATATCAGCGGCAGATGTACCCATTTGGGATATTTCCAGCCCAGCACCTGATACATGAAAATATGTTTCGGCGTGCTGGAAAGCCACTCTTCACCGCGTATCACGTGCGTGATTCCCATCAAATGATCGTCCACCACATTTGCCAGATGATAGGTGGGATAACCGTCCGATTTCATTATGATCTGATCATCGACCTGCTGCCAGGGAACCACGACTCTTTCCCGTACCAGATCATAAAAAACAACCTCGCCTTCCTGAGGTACTTTCAGCCGTATTACAAAAGGTTTTCCCGCTTTCAGATTCTCGGCAGCTTCCGCCTGACTCAAATGACGGCAATGCCCATTGTAGCTTGTATCCAGACCGGCTTGTTTCTGTTCTTCTCTTTGCCGAGTCAATTCTTCCGGCGTGCAGAAGCAGTAATATGCCGCATCTTTTTCCAGTAATTCCTCAGTATATTTCTGATAGATTTCTGTTCTCTGCGATTGGAAATAGGGTCCGTTCTCTCCGCCGACCTGCGGACCTTCATCATAATCCAGGCCAACCTGCTGCAAAGAACTGATCAGGTTTTCCACAGCACCTTCCACGAATCTGCTGCGGTCGGTATCCTCTATGCGCAATATGAATTTGCCGCCTGTCTTGCGGGCATAAAGATAATCATAGAGAGCGGTGCGTAAACCACCCACATGCAGGTAGCCCGTCGGACTCGGGGCAAATCTCACCTTAATTTCACTACTCATCATCACTCCAGGTTTTCTGTTTTCCAAAGTTCATTTTCACTTTGGAAGTTAAAGCTTTTGGAATGACAGTATGGTGTCAACAGGAAAAGCGATAAAACCTTGCACAGGATTTATGAATGCTGGTTTTATTCTGCTCTGGTATTTATTTTTCTGCCACCGAAAAAACACCGAAT
>NPID01003188.1_pt1 | contig 19800 bp, 27 predicted proteins | sample 8637491 | NCBI WGS metagenome assembly NPID01 (sample SAMN07420843, study PRJNA396082) | bioreactor metagenome | isolation source: sample BA6 brine-fed electro-methanogenic bioreactor BA | place: Japan: Kochi | collected 2016-06-14 | reverse complement strand
CCAACATCTCGGTCAAGGACCCCGACAGCAAAATCCGCAGCCACGGCCGCGGCGGACTCGGCGCGGTGATGGGCTCGAAGAAGATCAAGTACATCTCCATCGACGACGCCGGCGCCCCCGGCGTGAAGGTCGCCGACCCCGAAAAATTCAAGGAGGCCGCCCGCACCTTCGCCAAGGCCCTGATCAACCACCCGGTCAGCGGCGAGGGGCTGCCGACCTACGGCACCAACGTGCTGGTCAACANNAATGAAGCCGGCGGCCTGCCGACCCGCAACTTCACCTACGGCCAGTTCGAGGGTCATGACAAAATCTGCGGCGAGACGATGCACGAAACCATCGTCAAGCGCGGCGGCAAGCCCAAGCACGGCTGCCACGCCGGCTGCATCATCCAGTGCTCGCAGGTCTACACCAACGAGCAGGGCAAGTACGTCACCTCGGGCTTCGAATACGAGACGATCTGGGGCTTGGGGGCCAACTGCTGCATCGACAACCTCGATGATATCGCCGAGGCCGACAACATCATGGACGACATCGGCGTCGATTCCATCGAGACCGCGGTCATGTTCGGCGTCGCCATGGAAGCGGGGGTTCTCCCTTTCGGCGACGGCAAGGGGGTGATCCGCCTGCTCGGCGAGATCGGCCAGGGCACTCCCCTGGGCCGGATTCTCGGCGGCGGCACCGCCAACGTCGGCAAGATCTACGGCGTGACCCGTGTGCCGGTGGTCAAGGGGCAGGGGATTCCGGCCTACGACCCCCGTAGCGTCAAAGGGATCGGCATCACTTACGCCACCAGCACCATGGGCGCCGACCATACCTCGGGCTACACCATCGCCACCAATATCCTTAACGTCGGCGGCTACGTCGACCCGCTGAAGAAGGACGGCCAGGTCGAGCTGTCGCGCAACCTGCAGATCGCCACCGCAGCGGTGGATTCCACCGGCATGTGCATCTTCATCGCCTTCCCGGCCCTGGATATTCCCGAGTGTCTGCCGGCCCTGATCGACATGATCAACGCCCGCTTCGGCATCAACCTGACCGGGGACGATGTGACCGCCCTCGGCAAGACCGTGCTGAAGACCGAGCGCGCCTTCAACCAGGCCGCCGGCTTTACCAATAAAGATGACCGGCTCCCCGAATTCTTCAACATCGACCCGGTTCCGCCCCACAATTCGCTTTGGGATTTCAGCGACGAGGAGATCGACGCATTCTGGGATTTCTAGAAAGCCCTGCTATCCCAACGACCCTTCACCGATCATTTCCCTCTTCACACCCGGTGGGGTATAACCCCACCGGGAATTTTTGTTTGCCCAGCGTAACGGGCCAACAAAAAACGGGCCCCCCAAGGGGGGCCCCGTAATGCATTCAGATCTGACTTGCCTTTTCGATTTCATAGTCGAAAGTGAAAAATTTCGACTCCCCGAAATCATAAAGGGTAATCATTCCGTTATCCACGAAGCCGGTGAAATGAGACGCCGTTCCGTGGTCATAACCCTCGAACAGCTTTCCGTAGAGCGACAGGCATACGTGCTGATCACCACTTTTGGCGGTGATGCAGTAATTGGCGGCTTCGGGATCTCTTCGGACGCCGCAGCCCGTGATCGCCGGATGGTTCTTCAAGAGCCGTGCGGCCGGTTCCTCTAGCTTGAGCTGTTGTTCGCCTTCCCTGTCATAGACAGCGTTTACCTCCTGTCGGCTCACAAATTTCCCCGCGGTAAAAGCCAAATACGCTCGGGTATCGCCAGTCATAAGTCACCTCCCTGTTGAAGAGAAAAAGGGAATGCTCTCTGGTCTGCCGCGGCCGCGTTCGGATGGGATCCCGGTAATTCGATATCCGTCCCGAAAATAAGGGACGGTTAATTCGTTGTTTTGAATAACTTATATAGTATAAATTGAGATGTAGCAAAAAATATCTGTTTCAAAGACCAGTAATTCGGACCAAGCGGCATTCTTTTTTCCTGAATTTTCAAAAGATATGGCCACTTATCTCCACCAAAAAAAATCCTGCTGTCCTGCCTGCCAAGGCAATGCGGGGTACCGCCTGGGAGACGGTCGAAAGAAGTGCAAGAGGTGCGGCAGAAAGTACATCTGGAGACCTCGGCAGGGCAGGCTGCCAAAAAGGAGTCTTCGGCAGATTGCCCTGTATTTCTGGCACATGGTTCCGGCGGCCAGGGTTGCCGAGGATTTGCACCTGAACCGCAAAACGGTTCAGCGTCACTACCGGTTATTGCGGCAGGCGATTTCCAGCCGCAGCGAGCAGGGCGATGGCGGCTGCTCCCTGGGGGCGGCGGTCGGGAAGTCCGCAACGCAACGATCGAGACCTCGGGAAAAGGGAGAGGATGCGAGCGCCATGTCTGCAAGCCCGGTGTTCGGCCTGGTTTTGAAGAAGAATCATGTTCGAATCGATTTTTGTGGCCTTGGATCTTGCAGAGTCGCCGGAAAAAGTCGTCCGTTAGAAACGGCAGCCCTATGCTTTGCCGGAAGCGACCAGACGCTGAAGGCCCAGAATCTGGCTGATTTCTACTGGGCTCTTCCAGAGCATGGGGAGGAACCTTCTCTGGAGCAGGACTTCATGGATGAGATTATCAAGTTCTGGGACTTTGCCAGGCGTCTGAAAGATCTATACCGGGGCAGGCGACAGAAAAGCTTGCAGCTGTTTTTAAGGGAGGCCGAATTTCGCTACAACAACCGTGACAATCCGGAAGTCATCAAGCTTCTGGTCGGGCTGTTAAATACCTGCGACAGGTAATTCATTCGAAGCTGAAACTCCTGAACTGGGAGCCAGGGGTTTCGGGGAGGCTGAGACATTTTCGCAGCAAAGCGGTAATGCTGATGCCTTCCTCATCGGCTCGCTCCAGAAGATCCTGCATTTCTCGGTGGTTGACGCGGCAGGAGATAACGAATTTTTTGGGGTTGTTGCTGGTTCGGGCCATGGCCTGCTCCTTTTGGTGCATTATGGGAAGTATAGGTTTGAACAAATATGAACAAAGTGAAGTCGTATACGGGGTTGCAGTTTTGCAAGGCCATGGCCAAAATTGCATGACGTATCAGTTTTTTTTGAAAAGTCTCGCTAAAACAGCTGTTTGGGTGGAAGTCCCGGGATGTTTGATGCCGGTGAGACGATCGTTGCCGGTGTTTTGCCATGGTGCAAAATGTGTCGAGTTGAGACAGGTCGGCTCAGCCCTTGTTTCGTTTCCGGCACAGCTGAATTTTGCTGGACCGGAAACTTCAGGGCGGCGTCGCCGGGGCGGTTCGCGTCGTTTTTGTGATCCGTTTCGGAACCGATCGATGCTCTTGTCAGAGTCGGGCCCTTCTGCTAAACTCCTCGCCCATGGACGCCAAGAAAATCATTAGAGGATGCCCCCTGTTCGCCGGTACCACCGAGGAAGATCTGGAGCGGTTGTGCCGGGTCGGCAAAATCCGCGAGCCGGAAAAAGCCGAACTACTCTTTTCCGAGGGGGAGCGGGCCGAGGGCTTTTACGTCGTCGGCAGGGGGAAGGTCAAGGTTTACAAGCTCTCCCCCGAAGGGAAGGAGCGAATCCTTCATATCGTCCATCCAGGGTTCACCTTCGCTGAGGCGGCGATTTTCGGCAACGGTCTCTATCCCGCCTATGCCGAGCCTCTGGAAAAGTCCCAGCTGGTTTTCTTCCCCAAAAAGGAATTTCTGGAACTGTTGCACGAACATTCCCAGATCGCCATCAACATGATCGGCGGCTTGTCGCGCTTTTTGCGTCAGTTCACCACCCAGATCGAGGAGTTGACCTTCAAGGACGTTCCCGCCAGGCTGGCCCGCTACCTGTTGGAAATGGCCGGTGACGAGGACGACCGGGTCGAGCTGCCGATCTCCAAATCCCAACTGGCCTCGAATCTGGGTACGGTCAGCGAGACGCTGTCCCGCACCTTTCGGAAGCTCTCCGATGACGCGATCCTTGAGGTGCGGGGCAAAAACATTGAAATCCTCGATCGCGACCGCCTGGAAGACCTGGCGGACAAGTATCGCGAGTAGAAAAATCCTTTCCATGGAAAAACCGCCGGGCGAAATGGCCCGGCGGTTTTTTTCTTCAGTTTCCCCAAATTTTTGACGACGGTCAAGGCAGCATCCTCTTCCCCCTGGCACATTAAAATCTATATTTCAGAGGAGGACTCTGCCATGCGTCGAGTTGCTGGTATTCTACTTCGCTGCAATCTGTTCCGGGCCCTGCTTCTGCTGATGGTGATGTGGCTGTATGGCTGAACTGCGCCGTCTCTTGAGCCAAGACTGCCTCGGTCCCCGGGGTGGGCGGCTGGCGTTTGCACCGGTTGCGAGCCTTTGCCTGCTGGAAGGTCCGAAGGATTGCGCGAGAGAAAAAACGCATCTGCTCGATGCCTTCTTCATATTTGACCCTGATCAATGATTCGGACCAATCAGGGGGCTAGAATGGGCACCATGGATAATCGAAACGTTGTGACAGATCAGACGATGACGGCTCGGGAACGCAAGGACCTCAGGGTCCTGGCGCTGTTTACCGCGGTCTACTGCAAGGCTCACCATCGCGGTGAAAAAGTCCCCCTGGATCTCGCTTCAGCCGGGTTGCCCGATCTTGGCATCGGCCCCCGTGGATTCTGTTCCGAATGCCGGGAGTTTCTGCTCTACGCCATGCAGCGCCGGATCCGATGCCCCCTTGATCCGAAGCCGACCTGCAAGCATTGCCAGGTTCACTGCTATCGCCCTGGCCACCGGGAAAAGGTCAGGGCGATCATGCGCTTTTCCGGCAAGCATCTGATCAGGCGCGGCCGGTTCGACCTGCTCTGGCACTATTTCTTCTGAAATGAACCCGGGGAGTTTCCCCTCTCGCCCAAGAAGGAGAAATCATGATCGCGACGGTATTCTTCTCCGCTCTTCTCGGCTGCTGGATGATCACCGTTCTGACCGCCTTCTGCCCCCTGCGGGCGTATCGGCGTCGCCAGGAGCAGCGGGAGTTGGAGGATTAAAGGGTTGTTTTGACACGGGTCAAGGCGAGGGATTAAGATAATTGCTAAAATCAACCTATCTTGAAAAACTAACCATTCCTTAATTCTGGAGGACAGCGGATGATTCGGGAAATAGTGAAGATAGACGAAGAAAAGTGCAACGGCTGCGGCCTTTGCGTTCCGGCGTGCGCCGAAGGTGCCATCCAGATCGTGGACGGCAAGGCCCGGCTGATTGCCGACAATCTCTGCGACGGGCTCGGCGCTTGCCTCGGCGACTGCCCCGAGGATGCCATCCGGATCATCCGCCGTGAAGCCGACGAGTTTGATGAGGAGGCCGTGGAGGAGCATCTCAAGGCTTCCGACCAGCCCGCCGCTGCGCCTCCGAACCCTGGGCATGGCCACGGCCATGGCCAGGACGGTTGCCCGTCGGCCCGGCTGATGAATTTCGCCCAACCAGCCGAAGCCGCTTCCGAAGAAGCCGGCAGTCGTCAGTCGAAGCTGCGGCAGTGGCCGGTGCAGATGCACCTGGTTCCCCCCACCGCGCCCTTTCTGAAGAATGCCGACCTGCTGCTGGCTGCCGATTGCGCACCTTTTGCCTACGCGGATTTTCACAAGGATTTTTTGGCCGACAAGGCCCTGCTGATCGGCTGCCCCAAGCTGGACGACGGTCAGGCCTACCTGGAAAAGCTGACCGCTGTACTCAAGGTCAACGATATCAAACGGCTTACCGTCATCCACATGGAGGTTCCATGTTGTTCCGGGCTGATTGCCATTGCCCGTCAGGCTCTCGCCGCCAGCGGTAAGGACATGCCCCTTGAGACGATTAAAATAGGCATTCAGGGGGATCGTAAATAGACTGAACCTAAAGATAGGCACAAGCAGTAAAAGCCGGGGCAGCTGCCCCGGCTTTTACTGCTTGGTGCTTTAGCTTCTATTAATGCGAGGGTTCTTCGGCAGGGGATGTTTTTTCCGAAGCCACTCCCTTGACCAGGCCAAACAGAACCAGCAGGGCGGGCACCAACTGGGCTGCGACGACCAGTCCGCACAGGCCGAGAAAGGCCCAGACCACGATCCCGCTGTTGTCTTCGCGAATCCCCGAGGCGGCCAGGGCGGGAGTTGCCGAAGCTGCAAGAACGGCTGCTGCGCTAGCGATTTTGGCGATGGCTTTCATGATGTCCTCCTCTGGATGTGGGTGGTTGGTCAAGATTATTTTTTGGGTTCCCCGAAATTACCTAATTACCTGCGTTCACTTCCCTGCGTCTTTCTGGAGAAAAGCCCTTTGAGCATCGAGGTAAGCAGCAGTACGCCGGGAATCAGCTGGGTGACGATCAGCAGCGCCAGAAAACTCAGGAAAAGCTGGGCCATCAAGCCAAACGCTTCGGCCTCGGGGTTAAGGGCGGCAAAGGCGGCGTTCCCGGAGCAGAGCAACATTGTCATGGCGGTAAGCATTGATTTTTTCATGGCCTTCTCCTTTCCTGTGATGGCTTTTTTGTTCGTTCCTTGTCTTTCTGAAGTAGCAGTGAGTGTACCAACTTGAGAAAAAAATCATAAAAAATTCTTAAGTGTCTAAAGTTGTTAAGAAAATAAAATTAGAAAATAGTTTGTCGAGGGTTTTAATCCTCCCATGGTGTATAGGGAGTTCATGCGGACATAGTGGCCAGGTCGCCCTTGCCCCTCTGGCAAATAACCCAAGTCATTGAAATAAAAGGAAATAAAAAGCCGTATGGAAATCCTATACAGCAGTGGAGGGGGAAATATTTTTTTTATACCCGGATCGGGTGAGAAAGGAGCGAAATGAGGGCGGGGATCTCTGCCCGGTAAATGGATGCGCGAGAGGGGCAGTGCCTCTCCATCGGAACATCGGAGCGGGGAGTGCGGGCGGGATTTATCGCGTGGATCGTTTGTTCATCAGGTTTGGCGAATCTCAGCAGTGGGGCCTGCTTTTGGGTGAATCAAGCTCGCGGCAGATGGCACTGTATTGGTTGCCGGCGGCATTGCCGCTGTCATACATGGTCATTTCCCATCCTTCGAACAGAAAGTTGCGCCGCAGAATGTACATGTCTCCATGGCTGTCCAGAACCATGAAATAGAGGTGATTGGCTGAAAGCCAGCGATCCTGGATATCAAGGACCTCGACGGAATTCTGGCCGAGAAAGAAGCGGCGGGGTTCATCATCGCCCCTGAAGCTTGGCTCGCATTCTACACGGATGTTCATCGCGGTCACCCTTTGAGGTTCGGGTTGTTGGTTTTTCACTCCGTCGGACCTGGCGGTTAAACAGGGTCGGGAACATGACATGCTCAAGGCCTTTTCATAGGTTAATTGCAATAATCGAACCTCTTTTGAGGGTTCGGAACGATCGAGTTCACTTTTTAGGGAAAGTTTTCACGTCTTTTTCAGAAAAGGAAAGACGGATATCGGTTGCTGGGGTAGGCCGGAAGATGAGCGGAGATACGCAACGTCAATACGCCTGCAGCCCTGTTTTCACGAGCCAAGAGCTTTATCTCGTTACCGTCTCGACGGCAAGGGCTTTGCCCGGTGTGCGATGGTGCCGGTACCAGGCCGCTGCGGCGTCCTGCGCTTGAACAATCTGGTCTGCAGTCATTTTCCGCTGAATCGTCTTCAGTTTCAGGCGGATATGCGTTTTCTGTCTTGGATCCTGGTTGATTACCGCCGCAAGGCTTAACCATTTATAGGCCGCCTGCAGGTCCCGGGGCAGGCCGGCGCCTGTTTCATGCATCGACGCGAGTTTCTGGAGGGCCTGAGGGTCGCCTTTTTCAGCGGCTCGGGTATACCAATCNNATAGGCCGCCTCGGAAAAATCCTGAGATATCCCTTTTCCGGAGTAATAGAAATCCCCAAGCCGGGTCTGGGCGGCGGGATGGTTCTGTTCTGCCGCCAGGCGATACCAGAAATGCGCCTGCGACAAATTTTTGAGTATGCCATCCCCGGCCTCAAGGCATCTGCCAAGGCGATAGTAACCGTCCGCCTTGCCTTGTTCGGCCAGATCCAGGGCCTGCGCCACGCAAGGGGAGAGCGCCAGGGAACTTGGGGGCGACAGGAGAAACAGGCCGCCAAGGATCATCAGCAGGGTCTTGGAGGGACCTCTCATTGTTATTTTCCCGAATGGGACAAGTGTGAGTGCCTGTTAATTTTAGCGGGGGTTTTATGACTTTCCGGCCGCAGCCAGGAAAACAGCCTGATTTTTAGAGGTTTCTCAGACGAGCTGCGTATCCGATTGGGGTAGGGTGAGGCTATCGCTGGTGGCTGGCGCCGAACCCTATTCCGGCAGAGATCGCCTCGTGTTAAAATCCAGCCAGAGAAACCTCCTGCCCGACATTCCGGGAGCGCCGTGAAATGACCCTTCGAACCAGAACCTCATTGTTGATGGCGGTCATCCTGTCGCTGGGTCTCGCCGTCAGCGGCCTGGGTTTTCTGCAATTTTTGGAGAAATCCCTTCGGCAATCCATATCTAACGGCGTGCAATCTCTGGCGGTTTCCACCTCGGAGGTCATCAATAAATATTTGAAGCACGGCCTGGCCGATACCCGGGCGGTCGCTGCCATGCTGCCGACGCGGGCCCTGGTCGAACAGGACGTTGCCGAAATCGAAAACTACCTCGAAAAGATGCTCGGGATTTATCCAGAATTTCGGGGCGGAATGTTCCTGCTCGACGGTTCGGGAAAACTGTGGGCGGACTACCCCCCCCACGAGGATATCCGGGGCAGAAACTTCAGTTTTCGAGAATACTTCCCAAAAACCATTGCGACCGGCACCGGCGTGGTTGGGGGCCCCTATCTTTCGGCGAGAAACCAGGAGCCGGTTCTGACCTTCACCGCCTATCTGAGAGGGCCCGAAGGCGAGCCGCTCGGTCTTCTGGGCTGTTCGGTAAGCCTTGCTTCGCCTGAAGCCCTTGGCGGATTGCGTGAGCATCCATTCGGAAAGACCGGTTACCTCTATGTCTACGACACGACACGGTTGATGATTCTGCACCCCCAAAAGGAGCGGATGCTGCAGAGGGATGTGCCGCATGGGGCGAATCCCCTTTTCGATGCTGCCATCAACGGGTTTGAAGGCGTTGGCGAAACCGTCAATTCCCGCGGGGTGCCGATGTTGCTGGCTCTGAAACAGGTCCCGGACAGCAACTGGATCGTCGGAGCCCAGCAGACTATCGAAGAAGCCTTTGCGCCGATCCGCGAGGCGCGGATAAAAATCTTTTTTCTGGTGCTGGGCGGAGCACTGACCGCCGCTCTGATTGGCGCCATGGCTATCAAAAAGGTCACGTTCCCCCTCGAACAGTTGCGCCGGGTCGCGCTGCAGATGGACGATCAGGCCAAGGCCATTCAGCGCCGCGAGGAGGTTGCCAAAATCGATTTCCGCAGGGTGCTCGGGGCGATTGGTTCCGGCGACGAAATCAGCCATCTGGCCGGCACCTTTTCCGACCTTTACAAACGCTTGGAGGCTACCTGGGATTCCCTTCAGAACGCCGCGGCCGATTGGAGACAAACCTTTGATTCGGTTCGGGATCCGATCCTGATTCTCAATCGCGATGCTCGAATCCGCCGGCTCAATGATTCTGCGGCCGACCTGTTGCGAATCGAGCCCGGCAAGGCCACGGGCCGATCCGTCTCTGAGTTGGTGCCCGAACTGTCCGGGGATCTTTTGACATCGGGTCTCGCTCGGTTTGACGCTTTGGAAATCGAACTGTTCGGGCGGATGTTCGAGGTCAGTTCCTCGCTCCTGCCGGAAAGCGGAGCGGGCGGCCTGGGGACGGTTCTGATTTTTAAGGATATTACCCGCCGTAAAAAGAATGATAAAGAGCTTGCCGCAGCCAGGGACGACCTCGAAGTCCGGGTCCGGGAGCGGACTGCAGAGCTGGAAACCGCCAATCAGCGGCTGACAGAAGAGGTCGCGGTCCGCCAGAGAGCCGAAACGGAGTTGAAAAAGGCCCTGCTCGAAACCGCGGCATCGCGTGACCGGATCGATGCCATCCTGCAGTCGGCGGCCGACGGCATGATCGTTACCGACGTTGATAACCGGATCGTCCTTATTAATCGAGCGGCCGAAGAGTTGTTGGGCATATCCGCCGAGCAGGCATTGAAGGTCGGGATGAAGGGGTGCATCAGCACGAAACCGCTTCTTGAACGTCTGAATGGCGCTCTGTCCAGAAAATCCGATGAGACTCTGGGAGATTACGAGTTCCCGGATAGGGAACCGCATCTCCACCGAACGCTGCAGGTCAAAACCTCGGTAATCAGGGGAACTTCAGGTGAAATTGGCGGAATGATCAGTACCTTTCATGATGTGACGCGAGAGCGGGAAATCGATCGGATGAAAAGCGAGTTCATCTCGACTGCGGCCCACGAGCTGCGGACGCCCTTGACCGCGGTTCTCGGCTACACGGAACTGCTTCTGGCCGGGGAGGTGGAAACCGCCGAGGAGCGGAAACATTTTTTGACGCACATTTTCCTCAAGGCTGGCGATCTGGCCAGGCTTGTCGATGATTTGCTGAGTCTCAGCCGGATCGAATCGGGAATGCTGATCCAGATCGATAGGCAACCCCACGACCTGGCGGCCCTTGTCCGTCAGCTGGCCGATCAGTATCAGGAACTTACGACCCGCCATCATTTTGCGGTGCAGGTTCCTGAGGAAGGCCTGCTTGCGGTGTTTGACAGGGGAAAAATCGGCCAGGTTCTTGAAAATCTGATCAGCAATGCCGTGAAATATTCACCCGCAGGCGGGAGCGTTCAGGTTCGAGGTGAATCCGTCGATGGCGTCTGTCGGGTAATTGTCAGGGATGAGGGCATCGGTATGACGGCGGAACAGGTGAGCAAGGTCTTTGACAAGTTTTACCGCGCCGATGCGTCCAATACCGCCGTTCAGGGCCTTGGGCTGGGAATGAGCATCGTCAAGCGGATCATCGAGGCGCATGGCGGCCGGATCCGGGTTGACAGTGAAGTGAAAAAGGGAACGACCGTCACCTTCAGTTTGCCGCAGAGCTGAAAATTTAGGGCGGCTGGGATGTTAAATCCCGGCCGCCCATCGGATTTTTGATTATTTTTTGTGGCAATCGTTGCACTTGGTGGGCCCGGCGTTCTGCTCCTGGTGGCAACCCTTGCAGGTTTTATGTGCCCAGTCCTTGTCCGGGGCGAATTTTCCCGGGGTGGCGTCGCCATGGCAGGCGGCGCAGCCGAAAGCCTCGCCATGCATTTTATGCGGCAGGGTCACATTGCCGTTTTTCGCCTCGAGAACGATCGTTTCGGAAGCCATGGCCGCCCCGGCCGCAACCGCAGTCTTGGCAACCGTCGAGGTTGCCGCTTCGGTTCCTTCGGCCGCCTGCTGAGCCATCGTCTTGGTGGTTTTTGAGACAATCCGGGAAACATCCTGGGCCGCCTCCTCGGCGCCTGCCTTCATCTGGCTGGCCGCACCAGCCACTGTCCCGGCTGCGGCAGCCGCTGTTTCCTCGGCGCTCTGCATCGCCTCGGTCGTCATCTGCTTGGCTTCTTCGGCGGTCTTATCCATCATGGTCGAAGTGGATTCGGCCATCTGTTCGGTGGTTTCGGCTGTCTTCTCGGCCATTTCTCCGACGGCCTTCTCCGTTTTTTCGGCCATTTTCTCACCCGTTTCGGCCGGAGTCTGTACCTCGGCGGCTTTCTCTGTGGCTTGGGGTGCCGGGGCCTGAGCCTGTTCTTCCTGCTTGCTGCAGCCAAACACCATCAGCGAAGTAACGGCCAGGAAAACGATGATCCAGCTATGTTTTTTCATGATTCCTCCCTCTTTGATTTCTGGAGAATGGGCCCTTTTGTGTCCTGGACATCCCAGGCTAGGCTCCAGCCTTTTCCAATTGGAGAATTTTAAAGAAAAAATGCTATAAATCAAGCCGCGGCAACAAGTTTCCTTCAAGCACCTTTATTCCTTCCGGCCTCTGCGCTCAAAGAATGGGGCAGATATCACCGGATTCGGGTTGCGCGGGGCGAATGCAACCTGTCGCTATTTCTGAAATGAGGCCAGCATTTCGCCGACAAAATGTGCTAAACTCCAAGACACTCTGCCCATTGCGGAAACCTTTCCGTGGGGCTCTCCGGTGATTAATCAATCTTGGCGGTTTGCTGTTTTTCTTACATAAAGTTTCCATCCTGAAACCCCGAATGGAAACTTTATTAACCCATAGAGAACAATCCAATTGCATATGGTGATTTCCAACCCCAAAATTCTCCTGGCCGATGATTCCAGGTTTTTCCTCGAAATCGAAAAGCAGTTTCTAAAACAGACTTCGGGCAATATTCGCACTGCCAGCAATGGTGCCGAGGTGCTCGACCGGGTCAGGGAATCTCCCCCCGATCTGATTTACATGGCTCTGAAGATGCCCGTCATGGATGGTGCCGCCTGCTGCCGCCATCTCAAGGCCGATGCGACGCTGAAATCGATCCCGGTGATTCTGCTTTGCGAAGAACACCATGATTCTGCTCTGCAAATCTGCCGGCAGGCGGGTTGCGATGCGGTTCTTTGCAAGCCCATTGAAAGGAGGTCTTTTCTGGAGGCGGGCCGAAACTTCCTGACTTCGATCGACCGGCGCGAAACGCGGATACCTTGTCGGACCAGCATCTTTTTTACGATCGAAAACCGGAATCTTTACGGCCATACCGTGGATCTGAGCAAGGGTGGGATTTATGTCGAGTTTCAACGGGAGGTCCGGGTTGACGAGAGGCTTCAGCTGCATTTCGTTCTTCCCGGCAGCAATAACGAAGTCGTCGGCGCCCTCGGGCGGGTCGCCTGGACCAACCCGGGGACGGCTGCGATGCGGGACGACCTTCCGGCCGGCTTCGGGGTCGAGTTCCTGGAACTGACCGAGGAGGCGGACGCCCTGATCGAAAAGTTCATTCAAGGTTCACGCTCAGAATAAAATCACCGAAAGGGGCCGATCATCATGGAGGTACTGGATAATAGCGAATGCTTCGTCTGCGGTCAGGGCAATCCCGTCGGCCTGAAAGCCGTTTTTGAAATCGACAGGGGGCGTCGGACCGCCCGCAGCCGGGTCATCATCCCGAAGCAGTTTCAGGGCTGGCAGAGCATTGTTCATGGCGGCGTTGTCACTTCTCTGCTTGACGAGGCGGCGATCTATGTCTGCCGGACCCTGGGGGAACAGTTTGTCACCGCCGAAATTTCGGTGAAATTCAAAAAGCCCGTCCCGGTTGAATGTGAAATCGAGGTGAGGGGCGAGTTGATCAAGCAGAACAGGCGGATCCTGCATGTGCAATCCTGGCTCGAATGGGACGGTGAGGTTTTGGCCGAGGCGGCCTCGAAAGTATTTGCCATTCGCTGAGCCTGCCCCCATTCTGCCATCGATTTTTCTTATTGAATGACGCCTTTACCCCGACCTGCTTTTCTCCAGGACAAACTTAGTGCCCCGTGCGGTTAATCCTGCCTTCTAATTCTTTTCCCTTTTCGGCGCTGTCCGTGTTGCGCCAACTTGACTTAGCGTACGGACTTCCAGCGGCCCAGGATATGGCGCCGGCAGACTATTCTTCCTGACCTTCCCGGACCGCCGGCTGCGCCGCCGAATCGGCGGGCTTGGCGTTGCCGCCGCCGATATTTCAGTTACAATTCCCCCAATACGGGGAGTCTGAACGGAGGAGGTTCAACCATGACGGAAGACCGCAAGGCATGGGATCAGCAGGTGGCCGGAAGTCGGGTCGTTGAAAAAGTGGCCACCGATCTCGGTTTGACGGGCAGGGGAAAGCATTACTTCTGTCCGGGCTGCCAGCCGCAGGCCCGGGGCAACCCGGAGTTGGTGATCAAAGGGGGCGGTTTCCAGTGTTTCCGCTGCGGTGCTCGTGGCGATGTGGTCGGCCTGGTCAAGCTTGCGCGCAACTGCGACCTGGAATCGGCCATTGCCTGGCTGGCCCGGGAAACCGCCGACGTTGAAAGAAGACCTTCGCCCTGAGACGGACCTTCGAGGGAGATCCGGTACCGCTGTTCCACTGCAACGCCTCCAGCCCCCCTTTAGGAATCAACTCATGGCGAAGAAAACCCTCATTTTTGCCCACGGCAAAGAAAGCGGTCCCCGGGGAAAGAAGATCCAGGTGCTTTCCGGGGTTGCCCGACAGCTTGGCTATGCGGTGGAAAGTCCGGATTTTTCAGATCTCCCCGATCCCGATGCACGGGTTGAACGGCTTATTGAGGCCGCTCGCCAATGCTCCGGCGCGATCGTATTGACCGGGTCGAGTATGGGCGGATACGTTGTCACCGTCGCGTCGCCCTCGGTGCGGCCCGCCGGCCTGTTCCTGATGGCCCCCGCTTTCTACCTGCCTGGGTACGGCAACCAGGATCCGGTTCCCGCCGGCTGCCCAACGGTTGTCGTTCACGGCTGGCAGGACCAGATCGTGCCGCCCGAACTGGCGATTGCTTTTGCCCGTGCCCACGGCGCCGACCTTCATCTGCTCAATGCTGAACATGACCTGGTTTCGCGATTACCGCTGGTCGAAAAACTCTTTGGCGAGTTTCTCGGAGACCTGGGGCTTTGATTCAACAAGTTTTCTGTTGCCAGGGCCCCGGCCCGGTGTGTTAATCTCAGTTCCCGCCTGCCGCGGTGGAACGAAACCACCCCAGCATCGCACATTCGGTCTGAGAATCGCGAAGGAAAGCCCAATGGATAACAGAGCCCAGCTTGTTGAAAAGATCGCCGGACGGACCCGGCAGCGGTTCTCCGTCCGGGGAGGGGTCGCCAATGCTCCCAGCGGAGAACTCAATGGTTATATCGTTCAGGAAATCCGGATGGCCCTGCGTTCCCTCGAAAACCCTTATAATGGAGTGATCAGGGGCTGGACGGGACAGGGGTACCAGCTGGACCTCTGCTGGTGGGAGGATGAGGAAAACCCCGAGGCCATCGTCTTTGGCCTGGCCGGGGCGATTCTTGATTTCGAGGTCAGAAAGGCCCTTGAGCTTCCCGGCTGATTTTCGCTACGCTCCGCCCGTTCTCGAAGTCCGGCTGCCTCCTTGACGCCCAGATCGCCCGCTGATATATTTTGGGCCTGCTAAGTCATCTTAATCATTGTTTAAATGCATAATTGATCCGTCCACCCCTGTCTTTCCACGGTTGAACATGCCATGAAATACAAAGACATCCAGATCGCCCGGCAGGACTCCCTTGCCGTGATCGAAATTAATCGCCCCGACGTTCTGAATGCCCTGCGTACCCGCACCCTCGAGGAGTTGCATGGCGCCTTCAGGGCGCTGCGCGAGGCTGAGGACGTTCACGGTGTGCTGCTGCGCGGGGCGGGGGCGAACTTCGCCGCCGGCGCCGACCTGAGAGAAATCCGCGACCTTTCGCCGCTCGAGGCGACCCGCTTCGCCGAGCTCGGCCAATCGCTGGTGCTGGCCATGGAGCGGTTGGGCAAGCCCCTGCTGGCCGCGGTTCGCGGTCATGCCCTGGGGGCCGGACTCGAGCTGGCCCTGGGCTGCGATTTCATCGTCGCCGGCGAGGATGCCGTTTTCGGCTTCAAGGAGATCGAGTACGGCATTATCCCCGGATTCGGAGGAACCCAGCGGCTGCCCCGCCTGATCGGCAAGTCCCGGGCCAAGGAGATGGTCTTCACCGGGATGACCGTCACCGCCGCGGAGGCGGCTGCCATGCGCCTGGTCAACCGGGTCTATTCCTCTGCCGAGCTGGATACCGGGGCTCTGGCGCTGTTGGGGACAATCTGCAGCCGGGGGCGCTATTCCCTGCGGCTGGCCAAAGAGGTTATCGATGCCGGGGCCGACGTCAACCTGGCCGCCGGCTGTCTCATGGAGCGAGACGCCTTTGCCGTCTGTTTCTCCACCGAGGACCAGAAAGAAGGGATGGGGGCTTTCGTCGAAAAGCGCAAGGCCCGCTTCAAGGGACGCTAGGAGGCAGCATGGCCGAACGTGAAAGAACTCTTCAGCAAGGCCTGGTCCAGATTTACACCGGCAACGGCAAGGGAAAAACCACCGCTTCCCTGGGGCTGGCGCTGCGGGCCGCTGGGCACGGCTTCAAGATCTACGTCATGCAGTTCATGAAGGGGAGCACCGTGTATGGCGAGCTCGAATCGGCCCGGCGCCTGGCCCCGGAACTGACCATCGAGCAAGTGGGGCGCGACGTCTTCGTCTCGCGCAGCAATCCCGACCCTGAAGACCTGCTGATGGCCCGCGAAGCCTTTGCCCGGGCGCGCCAGCTGGTTGAATCAGGCGACTACGACCTGGTGGTGCTCGATGAGCTCAACTGTGCCGTCGATTTCGGCCTGGTTCCGCTGGCCGAGGTCAAGGAGATGATCCGCCGCAAAGCGCCCCATACCGAACTGGTCATGACCGGCCGGGGGGCCCATCCCGAGGTCATCGAACTGGCCGACCTGGTCACCGAAATGCGCGAGATCAAGCACTACTACAACTCCGGTCAGCATGCCCGGACCGGCATCGAGTCCTGACCTGTTTGTTCTGCTGACGGATTAAACATGACCTTCGAAACCCTGAGCATTACCGTTGAAGAACGCGTCGGCTATCTGACCCTGGACAGCGGGTCGCGCTTCAATACCCTGCATTCGGGCTGCATCGCCGAAATCAGGACGGCCCTGCGCCGACTGGAGAACGACGCCGACGTCGGTTGCATCGTCCTGTCGGGCGGGGAGGGGGAGAGCTTTGCGGTGGGAGCCAACATCGCCGAGATGAAGGATTTCGGCCCCCTCGACGGATTCCGCTTTTCCGAGCTGGGGCAGTCGCTTTTTGAGCAGATGGAAGAATCGGACAAACCGATCCTCGGTGCTCTCAACGGCATCACCATGGGCGGCGGCTGCGATCTGGCCCTGTCCTGCGATATCCGCCTGGCCAGCGACCGCCTGCAGATCGCCCATCCGGGGGCCAAGCTCGGTATCATCACCGGTTTCTGCGGCACCCAGAAGCTGCCCCGCCAGGTCGGCCGCAATTTCGCCCTGGAAGTCTTCATGACCTCCCAGTCCTACGACGCCGAACAGGCCCTGCACATGAACCTGGTCGACCGGGTTTTTCCCCATGACCGGTTCTGGACCGAGGTTCGGCAATATGCCCGCGGTATTGCCGGCATGGACGCCGCGGCCCTGTCCTATGCCAAAAAGCTAGTCAATGCCGCTGCCGATATCGACATCAGAAACGGCCAGACCATGGCCCTTGGCGCCTTTTCCACCCTCTTTTCCAGCGGAACCCTCAAGCGCAAGGCCGCACAATTCTACTCCTCGGATGGTTAGTCCGCCAGTTGCCTTCCTGCAGGTCCCGGTTCTATACTGAAACATGGATGGTTAATCCCACATCCCGACACTGGAAGGGGAATCATGGACTTTCGTCTCAATCCCCGACAGACCGCCTTTCGCGACTGGGTAAAAGCTCTGGCCGAAAAGCATCTCGCACCCTTTGCGGCCCAATGGGACGAGGATGAGACTTTTCCCGTCGAGGCTCTGAGAATACTCGGGGACGAGGGGCTGCTCGGCATTACCGTGCCCAAGGCCTACGGCGGCCTCGGCCTCGATCCTGTTTCCTACGCTCTGGCCATCGAGGAGGTCGCCCGCCATGATGGCTCGGTGGCGATCACCCTGGCTTCCCACAACACCCTCGGCTGCGGTCACATCGTATTGGTCGGCAGTGAGGAGCAGAAGAGCCGGTTTCTGCCAGCCCTGGCTTCGGGCGAAAAGCTCGCCGCCTGGGCCCTGACCGAAGCGACCAGCGGCAGCGACGCCTCGGCGCTCAGGACCTCGGCCCAGAAAGTCGATGGAGGATGGGTGCTCAACGGCTCCAAGATGTTCATCACCCAGGGCTCGGTGGCCGGGGTCTACATCATCCTGGCCCGCACCTCCCCCGAGAAGAAGCAGCGGGGCATCAGCGCCTTTATCGTCGAGGGCGGAACCCCGGGGCTCAGCGCTGCAGCCCCTTTGAAGAAAATGGGCTGCCGGGCCTCCAACACCTGCGGTCTGCAGCTCCGGGGGGTCTTCGTCCCCGACAGCCAGTTGCTGGGAGAAGTCGACCAGGGATTTATCGACACCCTCAAGCTGCTCGACAAGGGGCGGATCGGCATCGGCGCCATGGCCCTGGGACTGGCCCGGGGCTGTCTCGAAGAGGCTCTGGACTACGCCAGAGAGCGCCGGCAGTTCGGCCAGCCCATCGCCTCCCACCAGGCCATCCGCTGGATGCTGGCGGACATGGCCACGGAAATCGACGCCGCCCGATTGCTGATCTTCCGGGCCGCTCAGATGCAGGCCGAAGGCCAGGTCAGCACCTGCGAATCGTCCATGGCCAAGCTGTTCGCCTCTGAGGTCGCCTGCCGCGCCGCCAACAAGGCCCTGCAGATTCACGGCGGCTACGGCTACCTGCGCACCTATCCCATCGAGCGCTACCTGCGCGACGCCAAGGTCTGCGAAATCGGGGAGGGGACCAGCGAGGTTCAGCGGATGGTGATTTCGAGGGAGATTCTCAAGAAGGGGCAAGACGCTTGATTTCACCTATTGAGCCGCGTGAACCAAAAAATCCGTTGACATTAATTATGCGAGTTGTTATATAAGCGGTCCGTTCACACAGAAACGGGCGTTTAGCTCAGCGGGAGAGCACTGCCTTCACACGGCAGGGGTCGCTGGTTCAATCCCAGCAACGCCCACCAAATTTCAAGGGGTTAGCCGATTGGCTAACCCCTTTCTCTTTGCTAGTTGCAGATTAGTTGCATTTTCAAAAGACGATGTTGAAGATTTGAATTCTGTAGACTTGACCCCTATGGGGGGAACTGGGAGTTTGCTTCTTGCGCCAGGGCCAAACTTAATTTAAACTGAATTCAGTTTAAAGAGGAGGTCCCAGCGATGAAACTGAGCGAATCCGTTAAACCGATTACCTATTTCAAGGCCCATGCGGCCGAGGTTTTGGACAGCCTCGACCAGGATGGCAACGCCCTGGTCATCACCCAGAACGGCGAAGCGAAAGCCGTGGTCATGGGCATTCGGGAGTATGAACGCCTGAAAGATGGCATTGCGCTCATGCAGCTTGTGGCGCAAGGCGAGCGCAGCATTCGGGAAGGACGCGGCAAAACCCTGGACGAGGGGTTCGAGGAGCTTTGGAAGAAAATTGATCATGAGGAACGGGAGGGATGAAAACCTGCCAGGTTGTACTGGCTCCCGATTTTATTGCCGACCTTTTCGAGCTTTATCAGTATGTGGCTCTCAGGGATGGTAAGGAGAGAGCCAGGGCATTGGTAAAAAAGCTGGAAAAAGCCGCCCGGAGGCTGGAAAACTTTCCGGACCGGGGCCATGCCTTGCCGGAACTGGCCCCGATGGGAATCCAGGATGTGCAGGAAATTACCAACGGCCCTTATCGGATTATTTTTAAAGTTTTGGATGATGCCGTTCACGTGCTGGCCTGCATCGACGGCCGCCGGGATGTGGAGCAGGTCTTGATTCGGCGGTCCCTGAGAATTTAGAAGGGGTGAAGATCGGATAGCTGCGATAATTCAGGAACATTTAAAAAAATCCACCCTGCCGAAATGGCAAAACCGGGGTAATCCGGTGACGCAAAGTTTCAGGTCCGACCGACGGATGGCTGGGCTGCTGAAGGGGTGGGTGCTTGGGGATGCAAAGCGTGTGAGGCACTCATCTGTTGTAAAAGGATGGGTGTTTTTTTTGTTTGGAGCGAGGGTGTAGAAACAGCAATTCAAGACCTGACCCTCGAGGTTGATGAAATAAATCGCCAATTGCGGCGGATCAATGCAAGATCAAGGGGTCAGGCTTGACAAGCGGAGATTCCATTCTGTTCTTGTCGCAAGATTAGTTTTGGGGGCTCGGAGTCCGGTTAGGGTCAGGCCTCTGCAGATGACCTTTGAAGATCAGTTGAAAATTC
>NPID01000446.1_pt1 | contig 19859 bp, 15 predicted proteins | sample 8637491 | NCBI WGS metagenome assembly NPID01 (sample SAMN07420843, study PRJNA396082) | bioreactor metagenome | isolation source: sample BA6 brine-fed electro-methanogenic bioreactor BA | place: Japan: Kochi | collected 2016-06-14 | reverse complement strand
TTTCTGTCCAGCGGTGGATGCACTGGTCAATGAGTGCTTTGGCCGCTAACAGGCGCTCATCAAAGGTGATGTATTCCGCAATGGCACGCTGCACTTTGAAGCGGCCATCAAAGCTGGTCAGGCTGACGTTGCCCTTTTTGCCACCGAGCTTGACGTCGTAACGCTCGGTAGAAAGCTCAACCAGCGCAGCCACATCACCAAACGCATCCACTTTAAACTGGAGCATGGCGGCTTGTAGTTCCCGCGCTTTTTGCACGAGATCTAGTACCAGTTCATGACGCTCTAGGTCGATCGGTTCGATGTTCTCAACCGGCACTAAGCGGCCTAGGTTGTCTTTTAAATAGCCCGCAGGAATGTTGAGCTGTTGATTCATTGGCTGGTTCATCGTGCTTGCCTCCTTACGATGGCGTCTTGGGTGTAGAACAGGCGACTCATGTGTAAATTTTTAATCGGTACAATCGTTTTGCCGCTGTGCCGTAGTGCGGATGTCAGCATGGCGCGTGTGGTTTGGCCGTTATCAAAGCGTTCTAGATCTGCATTGATAATCGCTTCTGAAAAGCGCCCTGCATTTTCTAAAAAGCGTGTGCGGCTGCGCATGTCGGCGGCGATAAACACGGTGATCCCTTTGCGGACATTCGTGCGTGCTAGGTCGATAACGTAGTACTCGTTCATGCGTAGTTCTCCTCGATCCAGCGGACTTCGCAGCCGTTGACGTTGGCCGCCATCTCACATTCGCGCCCACCCGTTTTGCGAGGACGGATCGCTTTCCAGCAGATCGGCATGTTGTTAAAGCGCGGGCCGCGCAGTAAGTTGATTCGCGGTTGCGGCCCTTCTATGTTGATGTGGGTAACGGTCATGCCATCATTGATTAAGCGCTGAACCGCGACCTGCGCGTCATGCAGCTTGTTTAAGATATGTTCGTTTTGCGGGTTCATAGCGTCTCTCCCTGTGTCACGTTATGTGGGCAGCTTTGGCAGGCACGGTAGAGCTGCACACGCTGCGGGTTGCTGGGTGTAAATTTGGCTTGGCGGTTTTTTTGGCACTCGGCTGCTGCAATACTGCCCAGCACGGGGCAGCTCACATTGCCGAGAATGTCTAAAATTCTGGCTTCCATTTTGGTGGTGCCTCCTTTGTACTTGTTGCTAAGCAGCTGGCTCACCGCTGTGCGGCTAGTGCCTAGGCGCTCTGCTGCCGCTTGTTTAGTGCCGGTGCGCTCAACCAAACCGGCCAGTAGCTGGATAAACTGGGGTGGAGCCTCTCCCCATGCGCTGATATCGGGTTTCATAGCAACTCCTCGGGGTCTTCTGCCCACATCACTTTGTTCAGGTTCGGGTCGTAGACGGTTTTGACGTTTTGTACTTGAGGTGGACGCGGCCCAGTGTTCATATTTGGCTTGAGAACAAAGCGCTCCATCCTGTGCGGCGTGCTCGGCAGCGTGGTTTTTAGGTACCCTGCTTTGCGCAGTGCGCAGATGTAGCGCTTAACCGTAGCCACTGTGATATCTACGCCAGCGATGGATACATGCTGATGTAGCTGCGCAATATCCATCTCCCCCATAATGCGCAGGGTGCGCCACATGCATTCAATACCCAGCCCTTGCTTGACGATGCTGCCGTTTTTGTCCAACCGTGGTGCTTCGACACCGGTGTTTTTAGTGAGCTGGTACACGCGCTGATCACGCTTTCTACCTGACTTGATCAGTGAAAGGTAACCGCCTGCTGCCAGACATTTGGTGTAGCTCAGCAAGGTGTCGAGGTCGACGTTTGCGCGGTGCGCTACCGTGTATGCGTCAAACTCATTGCCATTAAAGTCGCGCATTGCTTCCCAAACGCGCTGGCGAGGCGACTTACCACCGATCATTTCAAGCTGTGCTGGCTTTCTGCGGGGAGTACCGTGTTGATTCATCGCTGTCATACTCCACCTCATACCCTACGTTTAGGCGCTTCGCCGGTGTATAGCTCTCGCTGGCCCCAGATGTTGCGGTCTACAACACCCCACCCCATCGCGTCAGCAGCCTCGCTGATCTGCTCAAGGTTGACCGCGACGCGACGCACGCTGCCGCCAGATAGCTCGACCAGATGGGCCAGCAGGTCGTCGGTGATCACAATGTCCGGTGCGTAGATTGCTTTAAGCTTCTGGGCATCTGGCAGAGATACTGGCTGAGCAGGCACCCATGCCAGTACGCGGCCATGAAATCGCTCGTACTTTTTCAGCTTGTTTGGTAGCTGTTCTTCACCGATCAGCAGGATGGCGGCCTGCGAGCTTTCATAAATATCGCGGATTAGTTCAACGGCGTTTTTATCAACTAGATGATCCATCTCATCGACAATCAAAGGACGGCCAGACATTGCCAATTCTTCGGCTGCCTGCTCCAGCATCTCTGGTATCGTTTTGCCCGGCACAATGCCCATCTCACGCAGAATTGCGTTCAGTGTCGCTTTCTTCGTCCAGACACTCCTTGCCTGCACGTAATAGGCACGTCGACGGTTAGCCACATAAGTTGCTGAGATCGATTTGCCGAAGCCGCTTGGGCCGTACATACAAACCATGCCTGGCAGGCTATTGGTTCTGGAAATGGCTCGCTCTAGTGCAACATCGCATAAACTCAGGTTGGCGATATCTGCAATGGAGTTGACCGTGGTTTTGTGATTACTCATACTGTTTTGGCTCCTTTTTCATACTGAGCAGGGGCGGCGATGGCGGTCGCTTAGCCCCACCCTTTATTCACCTGCGTATCGCAGGTTTAGTGATTTAAATTCTTTACTGCGTGGATATCTGGTGAACCAGTACTCATGCTCTGGCGGCACGTTTGCTCCGCTCTGGTAGCTCATATAGGTTTTCAAACGCTCTTCTGGAGTCATCGCTTCCGGCATTTTGATACCGTTTTCAATGACAGCTGGCTCAGCAGATTCAGCCTCTTTCGCCCGGATTCGGCTCTTTATGTCGCTGACACTCCCAAGCCCTGGTATAAATACCGGCTCGTCTTGCTGTAACGCGAAGTTGCCACGGCGTTCGGCTTCAATTTCATCGCGTTTAACATCGATGCGCTTGAGTCGTGCATCGGCACGTTTTTCGCGGGCTTGCTCGACATACGGCATTGGCATGTAGTGTTGTTGGTTGGCATTCCATTGCGCTTTGCAGATCTCCCGTCCGCTTTCCAATTCATAAACCCAGATCCACTCGGCATCGTGGATATCAAACGCAACCTGAACCTGCTCACCATGAAACTCAGTGAGTGCTTGATTGAAGTAGATGTTGTTCATTAAGCGAATTTCACAGCGCAACACGCTGCGGGTGACGCGTGGTCTAAAGATCAGCGCGGCTTCATCTTTGTTCAGCTGTTGCGGCTGCCAGCCTTGCGTTTGATGCTGTGCCCAGCACTCGTTAGGGCTAAGGTTGCGACGCGCCATGCCATCATGCATTTTGGGTAATGAGGCATGTGGCTTGGTGTTGTAAAACTCGATACGCGCATCACAAAAGCGAATGAAGTCATCCCAGCTCAGCAGGTGCGTTTTGCCATTCTCTTTGATCGCTTTGCGGCTGAGCTTGTGGTGCATCAGCGCGGCTTCACGATCCATATCTTTACCGATGTAACCGGCGATCTGTTTGGCACCGTCGACCCATAAGGTTTGGTGTACGCGTTCGATCACGCCGCGTGCTTGTGAGTTGTAAGGTAGTGAGTGGCTGATCTCAGTACCTAAGCGTGCAAGCACCCCGACGCTTTGGTCTTTAAGCAGCGCGTTGCAGTAACCCGAGCCGTTATCCACATACAGGATGGCGGGCACGGCTTTTTGGCAGCTGTCGATCAGCGCATCCAGTACCGCGAGGCTGCTTTCTGCCAGATCCACCGAGTAGCCGACCGCCTTACGCGTGGCGATGTCGATAAAGGTGGTGATCTCGGGGCGGAATGGGCGGCCATGCAGCGGATGCGAGACTTCGGCATCAAAGGTGTGACCATCGGCGGTGTAGATATCCCCGGGTACCAGCTCATCAAAGCTACGGCGTACAAAGGGCAGTAGGTTTTTGAGTTCACGCTGGCCCATGCGGCCTTTTTCGCGGCTGACGTTCCCCATCTTTTTCAGGAAGCGTCTAACCGCATGGATGCTCGGCGTTTCGGATTGATGCCACGCCTCTTTGAATGCGCGATAGGCATGTTCAACCGTCGGTTTTTCTGGACGCTGATAGCAGTTGAGGAAGCTTTCTGCCCAGTCGGGAATAGTGAGTTCGCGTCTGCCACTCGGTGCCAGTTCTTTACGGGTTGGCGAGAGGTAGCGTTTCAGTGTGCGCATGCTTGGGTAAGCGCTGTCACCACGACCGCGAGCGTCTTTGGCCATACGCAGGGCTTTATCTAACACGGGGTTCAGTGTTTCTAACGCGCCCGTTTCGGCTTGTGTCAAAAGTGTCGTGATCGCGGCTTGTTTGGTCACGCCTTTGGCGTGCATATCTTCGATAGCGCGAATAATCGTGCCTCGTGCATCAGCGGCTTCGCGCTGGCGGTGGGTATAAGCACCGTTACCGCATACACTGACCACTCGCTGTGCGACCTCGGGTAGCAAATCCGCCACCTGCTGTGATTCAAGCGCTCGACGCGCCTCGGCTGGCAGATTGCTGATGTGGTATTCGTAGCCTTTTCCGAAGGCTTTCTTTTGAGATTCCCAGCCTAGCTTGTCTGCCATACTTCTCACGCGACGCTCAGTTGACGGTAGGCTTGGTAATCCCGCTAGCTCATTTGCTGTGTAGTACTGCTTCATAATCAACACCTTTTAAAGCAGCTCTGGCTGTTGATGTTTTTCGACATTCCCGCGCTGATGTGCCAGGTCTTCCATCAGGTTTGTAATTGCCTGACTTAACGCCTTCTCATCCTCATCAGATTCAGTCGATCCAAAAAAGCTGATCAATTGCCCGATAACGGTATGCGCATAAACACTCAGCTCATTCAGCTCTTGATGTGTCGCTTTTCGACCGGTGGGTATTTCCAGCACTAAGAGATCCGCACTTTGTGCGATGTAACGCGTTACGTAATCGCACTGGCATGCGTTTTCGAATGAGCGCACTTTGCTAGCCGGCATATTGCCGCTGCCCATCCATTTATAGAGCGTGTTGTAGCTATCCATGCCCATTAGCTCGGCAATACGCGGTACCGACAAGTTGTGGTTTTTTTCAGCGTAACGAGCGCACAAATGCATTGCATCGCTGACACTGTTACCCCGCTTATGCTTCCAAACGCCTTTCATCATTGCCTCCCTCCTAAGCGACGTGGTTACAAAAAGATTCTTGCACTGCCTCTATGCCTGGCTGAATTTCAGTTCTAACCTGAATACAGATACCAAAAAGAGGAAAAGTCATGATCTTAAGCAACTCGGATATGCGGACGCTCAGCAGGTGAGGTACACTTAGGAATGGAAGACTGATAACGAGATGGCCAGATCTCTTGCGGCGGCAGCCCTAAGAAGTCAGCAATGATTTTTTGTGCTTTGGGTGCATTGTTGCGATAGAACATCTGGTACAGCTGACCGGCATTGGCGTAGCCGTTTTCAAGCGCGAGCTTTCGGAGACTACTACCGCGCATTTTGACGGCAGCAAGCACCTCGATTTGAGTCCAGTCTTCGTTAGGTGAGTGAGTCTTTGATTTGCTCATTTTTTTGTCCTTTTCTGTATAACTTGTATTTGTAAGCTGTGGTGGCAACTTGTTATATAGATTAGTTCATAAACGTACGCTTATCAATACAAATATACGCGTCCGATTCGTATTTTTTATATTTGTACGCGCACATATATGAAAGGTGTTTAATTTCAATGAGTTATAAGAACGCTGTCTTAGATGAAGAGAAAGGGACGCAACGTCCGATTCTAGATGATCGAATCGGACTCTTCTCAGAGAGACTAAAAACCGTAGCCAATGAGCATGAAAGCGTACGATTGTACGCATCCAAGGCAATGCTATCTGAAGGAGTTATACGGAAATACTTAAAGGGCGGTGCTCTACCTACACTAGATCGCCTAGTTCAGCTAGCAGCGGCTGGAAATGTAAGCTTATCCTGGCTAGCCACTGGTGAGGGCGAAATGCGCCCTGGTACCGATCGCTACCAATCTGTTGCCGATGATCTGCTCCTAGAGGCTGCAGGCGATGCTGCCGCCATCGCACGAATAGAAGCCCGCGACAAAGAAGCATCAGAAAAGCTCAAGGCGCAATTTGCAGACTACGCCTACGTGACCCTCTATGACGCAGAATGCAGCGCAGGCGGGGGATCATGGAATGAAGAGTGCAAACCCCTAACGCGCCTGGCATTCACCAAGTACTCACTCAACAAGAAGGGGTTAGACGCCAAAACCCTATCAGCGATTAGAGTATCTGGAGATTCAATGGAAGGTGATTTGTCAGACGGGGATGCTGTAATGATTGACCACTCCAAAACTGATGTCAAAGGCGAAGGAATCTACGTAATACGTCTAGACGGCCATCTATACGCCAAGCGCCTGCAACGTACATTAGACGGAGTTGAAATCATCAGCACAAACAAAGCATACTCAAAAATGGTTGTGCCAAAAGATCGGCTAGATGAGCTGGATGTGATAGGCCAGGTTGTGTGGTCAGCAAGCTGGCGCGTCTAGTGACAAAAAAGGCGCAATTTGTGTCAGATGGGCCGCAAAGTTAGCGCTAAGTGTTTTCTGTGCTATTCTAAGCCCCATCTACCGCAAAGCCGCACAGTACGCGCACTTACTCCCGTTTATTCTAAGATGCTCCCGTATTAATGTAGTGCCAATACAGGTGTTAATTCACACAAACTGGTCTATGTTTAAGACAATTAGTCAGATTTTGGGTCGGTGCGATGAAGCTACTCGATACTACTCAACCGCTTATTCCGCACGTAGATAGTAAGCATCAAACGCATAAGATAGCCTCCTTACTATTTGAGCATTCCCACGAAGGCATTCTTATTGCGAACGCGGCTGGGTGTATATGCGATGTCAACCTACGCTATCTAGAGATGACAGGACTCCAAGAAGATGAGCTGATTGGCTGTAACATTCTGTTTCATGACGTTACTCATCCACATCGAGAACCCAGCCCCGAGTGGGACGCGTTTTTAGCGTCAAACGCAACAACGCTTGAACTGACGACACAGTTACGTGATGGTCGGTACTTTTCCCGGCACATCAAACTATCCTCCTTAACCGATAGAGACGGGGAGATAGTCATGTTCATTACCCATGTAGAAGACCGTTCTACTTTGAGGGCAACCGAAAAAGCGCTACAGGCTAGCGCCACACATATTGACCAAATCATAGAAGGCTTTCCTCAGCCAGTCATCGTGCTCAATAGGCATCATGTCGTTACTCACTGGAACCATGCTTGCGAAATATTTTTTGGGACCAACGCGGACGAGATGATTGGAACCTGTAATCAGTGGAAACCTTTCTATGAAAACCGTCGCCCTGTGATGGCCGATTTAGTACTTGATCAAGATGAGGAGGGGCTGCTACCTAGGTACTATGGCAGCAAATTTCGTCCTTCTGACATCCTGCCTGGAACTTTCGAAGCCGAAGACTTTTTCCCTCACTTTGGCGAAAGCGGGCGCTGGTTGTACTTCACCGCAACAGCCATACGCAATGATGAAGGAGAGATCACTGGAGCCATCGAAACCCTGATTGATATTACCGAGCAGAAGCGCGCTGAAACGGAGGTGCAAAACTTAAACGATGCACTAGAAAGCCGTATCCAACAAAAAACTCAGGAGCTTCAGCAAGCTATGCAGCAGCTGATTCAATCTGAAAAACTGGCATCGCTTGGTAGCTTAGTTGCCGGAGTTTCCCATGAGCTTAACACCCCAATCGGTAATATGTTGACCCTATCTACCACACTTAACGAACATGCTTGTGAACTACAGGAAAAAATCACCCAAAATCAGTTAAAGCGATCGATTTTGGATAACTTCCTTTTCGTGGTTCAGGAATCAACGCAACTATTCGAGCACAATGCACGTAAAGCCAGTGATCTAATCAGCAGTTTTAAGCAAGTTGCCGTCGACCAAAGTAGCTCTCGTATACGCCGTTTTCAGTTAAAACAAATCGTAGATGAAGTGCTAACCACACTGCGGCCAATGCTAAAAAAAACACAGCACAATATACGGATTGATATTCCTGACACTATTCAATTAACGAACTACCCAGGCCCCTTGGAGCAGGTACTTACCAATCTCATTAACAATGCCTACATTCACGCCTTTACAAACACAAGCAGCACAAGCCGTATCACGATTGCAGCCTCTGCTCACGATGACCACATTCTGATCTCCTTTAGTGATAATGGTCTAGGTATGTGCCCAGATACCCAACGAAAGCTATTTGACCCTTTTTTTACAACCCGTTTAGGTAGCGGAGGTAGCGGCTTAGGTATGTATATTACTTACAATATTGTTACCGTCATTTTGGGCGGAACCATTCAGGTTAACAGCACACTCGGCGAAGGTACAACCTACACTATATCACTTCCCCTGACTCCGCCCGACAGCGCCCAGCATCCCGGTACCCTCTATGATCACTGATGATGACCAACTCAACATTATCGAAGACACTGAAGAGCTAGTACTAGCGCCAAGAAAATCAGCATGGAGAATATTAATAGTAGATGATGACGAAGGTGTTCATGCGACTTCAACATTAGCTCTGAATAATGTAATTATCTACGACCGCCCACTGGAGTTACATCACTGCTACAGTGCACAAGAAGCACGCAATAAACTTTCAGCCGATAAAGACTTTGCTGTCATCCTGCTGGATGTTGTCATGGAAAGCGAGCACGCAGGACTTGAAATGATTAATTTCATCAGAGATGAAGTGAGCTTGAAAACCTGCCGCATAATCCTACGAACAGGGCAGCCCGGCTATGCCCCCGAACTGAATATTTTTAATGATTATGATATTGACGATTATCGAACAAAGTCCGAACTCACTCGAACACGGCTAATCACCTGTATTACATCCGCGTTACGTTCTTATCGCCAGATCACAGCGCTTAGCAAGCATAGAGAGGGGCTGGAAAAAATTATTGCGGCATCATCGGATCTTATGGAGAAAAAAGCGATTCATGCTTTTGCTGAGGGCATCCTCACCCAGCTGGCATCATTAATGAGTCTTCAAGATGATGGTATTGTCTGTGCTCAACGCTCAGTCCCCATCAAAGATACCAAGCACGAACAACTCTATGTTGTCGGCGCTGTAGGTACACTGACACATTACATATCCAGACCGATTTTTGAACTTAAACGTCCCAATGTCATGCTCGCTATCCAACAATGCTTGGATACAAAAAACCATATATTTGATGATGAGCATGTCGCACTATATCTGCAAAGCAGCCGAATGGAGGGGGTCATTTATCTCCATACAGGTCGCCCACTGGAGTATGACGAACAGAGGCTTATAGAGGTATTCGCAACCAATATTTCGAGCTGTTATGGCAATGTACAACTTGTCGACAAGCTCAACTATGTGGCTTATCACGACACCCTCACACGCCTTCCCAACCGCACCCGATATATTTTAGAGCTAGATAAAGTTGCGTTATCGCAAAATACAGATACTGTCGTTGCGCTATTAGACATCTCTCATTTTGCCGATCTAAACGAGGGCTTGGGTATTGATGCGGGTAATACCCTACTTCAAGCGGTTGCTTCCCGATTAGTCGAGGAAGTTGGAAACACCTGCTTTATAGCTAGAACAGGTGCCGATGTATTCGGCCTGATCGGCCCGCAGCACGCGGTTAACTCACATACGATTGAGTCCATTTTTTTCGCCCCTTTTATGGTTGAGAAAATGGCAATACAGGTACGTTTCAGCGCCGGTTTTTGTCGTCTACTCTATGGCGAGATGAAAGGCCTGACACTACTCAAACGCGCCAATATTGCCTTGACTCGCTCGAAAAAAAGCACCTCCCGTAGCTATGAATACTTTATGGAGGAGATGGAAAACGATACCCGCTGGCGAATAGATATCATCCAAAAACTCCACCGAGATTTCTATAACGGCCAACTAGAGCTTTGGTATCAGCCGCAAATTAATCTAAAAACAGGAGTCGTTTGTGGTTTAGAAGCACTGATGCGCTGGCCGGATGAGCAAGGGGGCTTTGTTCAACCACCCAGTGTCTTCATCCCTCTAGCAGAATATTCGGGGCTTATTGTTGAGTTAGGTGATTGGGCACTCGAAGAATCCTGCAAGCTTTATAAATCACTCATGGAGTCTGGTTTAGCACCCGCCAGTGTCTCTGTGAATGTAAGCGTGCCGCAATTTAAAAACCCAGCCATGGTCAAAAAAGCCACGCAACTTGTGAGCACTCATCAAATGCCACAGAAAGCGCTAAACCTGGAAATCACAGAAAGCTTAGCCATGGATGACCCTCAACTAGTGATTGAGAGCCTACAGCAGCTTCGCAAATCCGGTATTCAGACCTCTATAGACGACTTCGGAACAGGGTATTCATCGCTAGGTTATCTGCGCAAGCTGTCGATCGACTGTCTAAAAATTGATCAAGGCTTTATTCAGGAGATCGTCTTAAAAGATGGGCAACTCCAAGGTGGCGTGTTTGCCGATACGATCGTCACCCTAGGAGATAAACTCAATTTGAGAGTGGTGGCTGAAGGTGTCGAAACACAGGAACAGGCACGTTTTCTCAGGCAACTAGGCTGTGAAGTTGCGCAGGGCTTCTTTTACGCAAAACCTATGCCCGAAGAAGCACTTTATGAGTGGTTGAGAACCTATCGCCCCATTACCGTGTGAGCATAGGATCAACAGCTAAAGGCTGATAGTATCGTCGTTTTACCTGTGGGTAACCTCGACGATGGAACTGGATCTAGCCACCTTAGTTATTTTAGCACTCGTGGGCTTAGTTGCCGGTACCGTAGACTCCATCGCCGGAGGTGGTGGGCTGATTACGGTACCGGCATTATTAGCTACGGGTCTTCCACCAGCTACAGCCTTAGGCACCAACAAACTACAGAGTTGCTTTGGCTCTTTTGCAGCGACGCGTTACTTCTTAAAACGCGGGCTTATTGATCTTAAACAGATGCGTTTAGCGATTCTGTGCACCTTTATTGGCAGCGCGCTCGGCACGATACTTGTTCAAAGAATAGATCCTGGCATCCTCAGTAAACTCTTACCCTTTCTGCTAGCAGGTTTCGCTGTTTACTTTCTTTTTTCACCTCGTATCAAAGATGAGGATAGCCAACGCCGTCTGAGCGATGCTGCATTTGGCTTGCTATTTGGGACTAGCATTGGCTTTTATGATGGCTTTTTTGGCCCGGGTACCGGCTCATTTTTTGCAATTGCATTTGTCTCTCTGGCAGGCTTTGGCATGGCGAAAGCGACTGCCAATACAAAATTGCTCAACTTCACCTCAAACATAGCCTCTTTGCTCTTTTTCACGATGGGAGGACATGTGGCTTGGGGGATTGGATTAACGATGGCGATAGGCCAATTTATAGGCGGACGAATTGGCTCAGGTCTAGTTGTTAGCAAAGGGGTTAAACTTATTCGCCCCTTGCTCGTCAGCGTGTGCATCATCATGTGCATCAGGCTCCTATGGCAAGACCACCCAGAATGGTTCTACTGGATTACAAGTTAACCCTGATTGTGAGTTGATCCGCACTACCTTGCTGATCAATCACACTGATCTGATACATGCCTGATTCAATAACCTCAAATGATAGCGAGTGCTCACTTCTGCCAATATATCCGCCATTAACATACCAATCACGATAACCACTTCCCCCTTCAGCGATCAAATCCAGACTGAACGGCTCATCAGGTTTGGGCACGCGAATAATCGCCCCATCAGCCCAACTCGTTATCCGAATAGGCACCTGCTCACCCACAAGCTGCTGACAGTCCGGATGCAACGCAGGTAGGCGAGACTGATTACGCCACGCTGAAGGTAGCCAAGGCGCCAGCGCAACAGGCCAAAGCGCTACTGAACGAGGCTGCAAAACTGCTTTACCTTGAAAACAGGTAGGCTCTGCCCGAAGGCCTGATTCAGGGTCAATCCAAATCATTTTTAATAACCCCTCGAGCGAGACTTCTGGCACTTCTTGAAGGGTACGAGGGGCTACATCATTCAATAACAGCGCCGGTCGCTGTACCACACAATTGCCCCTCTGATTCTCCCCACGTCGAGCATCAGTTCCAAGAGGCCAGCATATCAACTGCTCAGATACACTTTGTGGCTGTGGTAGTCGCTCGTGGCTCTGCCGCAATGCAGCATGCACACGGAAAAGGAGTGGCGCAGCAGCGATCCGTCCATGCCGACCGGGGCTAGGGCTACCATCTGGGCGCCCGACCCAAACACCTATGGTCCATTCGGGCGACACACCGAGCGCCCATGCCTCTCTATATCCGTAGCTGGTGCCTGTTTTCCACGCCAGATTCCAACCCTGTTGTGTTTTATCTTGTAAACGTCGATAGGGGTGTTGCGCAAGAACATCCCATGTAATCCAAGCGGCACCTGGCGACATGAGATAGCGTTCAGAACGTGGTTCTTCTTGAGTCAATCGAGGGTAGATAACTACCCCTTCACGAGCAAGACCACTATAAAGACTTAGCATATCTTCCAGACGTACCCCCACCCCCCCGAGAATGATGGAGATATTGGGTTGAATGGCACCTGGACCATAGGCACTAAGGCCTGCGTTTTGTAAGCGTGATAGAAACCGTCCTGAACCGAAAAACTCCAGCAACTGCACAGCAGGAACATTTAATGAGCGCTGTAACGCTTGCGTCACGGAAATAGGGCCATTAAATTGATCCGTGAAGTTTCGGGGGCGGTACTCGCTACGTCGACGCGGTGCATCAATCAACATGGACTGCGCATGAATAAGTCCATCGTCAATAGCCATACCATAGAGAAACGGCTTAAGCGTAGAGCCAGGTGATCGCACAGCGCGCACCATATCCACCTGCCCACTTCTTGACTGTGACCAGAAATCCGCTGATCCCACGTAGCCCTTTATCGCACCATCACGATTATTCATCACCACAATCGCCAACGATTGCTGATCTGATAACTGGTGGCGAAACTGCTCCGTTAAGCCTTCTAGCGTGAGCTGAAGTTCATAATCGATTGTAGAGTGGATCACCTCGCACTCGGGGCAGGCTTGGTATAAACGCCGACTCACAATAGGGGCAACGATTGGCGTACCCTGCGTCGTGATATTAAGAGGCTCCCAAAGTGCATCATTAACTCGATCAGCTCGCCAGATCTGCAGGTCAGCCATACGCTGTAATACTTTATTGCGTGCTGCTTTAGCTCTGGCGGGATGTCGGTCAGGACGAAGATGGCTCGGCCTTTGTGGCAACACGGCTAAAAGTGCGGCTTCGGCATCACTCAAGCGATTAGCCGGTTTGCCAAAATAGTGATAGCTGGCCGCCTGTACCCCTGACAAAATACCTCCAAAAGGGGCAAGATTAAGGTATTGGCGGAGTATATCCTGCTTGGAAAAGTGCCATTCAATTTGCAGGGCACGCAATATTTGCTGCAACTTGCCGCTGTAGGTACGCTCATGAGGATGCAACAGGCGCGCTACCTGCATGGTCAATGTTGACCCTCCCGACACTACCTTGCCTGTATAGGCGTTTTGCCAAAGCGCACGCACTAAGGCGATAGGGTTAACACCTGGATGGTAGTAAAACCAGCGATCTTCATACGCCAACAGTAAATCAATATATTGAGGGGCAACCTGATCAAGCTGTATCGGATAGCGCCACTGACCATCTTCACCCGGAAAGGCACGTAGCGGCGTACCATCCTCAGCAAGCACTAATGTACTGACAGCTGGCACATCCGCTAAAGGGTAGAGTCGGTCTAACCCCCAAGCAATGAGCACCAACACCACCAGACTGAGCGCACAGCGCTCAACCCAGCGTCTAAGCCTACGTAGGTACATTTAATCCAACCGAACACGCACCTTACCTGCCGCTCCACCCATGTGCCGCAGCTCCGGTCGATACATATCTTCAGCAAATGTCGGTGGTATGGTGAACTCACCCAATGACACAGCCCGGGCCAGATAATACAAACGCCCATTCCTTCGCCACCCCGTATTAACAGCGGCTACGTAACGATCGTCACGGAACTCTTGGTAGCGAATATCTAATGATTGCATCAGAGAAACGATAGACTCTCCATCGCGCTTCACATCCTGTAGGTCAAATGCTGTCGCCAGATTTTGATTTTCTAGCTCCAAGCCAGCAGGCAGTAGATCAACTATCAGTAGATGCGGCATCGCCTCCTCTACCTTATACGCCAGCTCTACAAGCAGTAGCTCACCCACTTTAAAGTCTGTGGTTTTCAACCGAGAGCCTTTCAAATCAAAATAGCGCCGCTCAAGCTGAATGCCTTGATCTAACGGGGTAGGTGCTTCAAGGGAGTATCCCGATAGGCGTGCCGTCAAATAAGCAGGAACCTCATTCCTATTCTCAACAATCAGGCCACCACTTAGATCCTCAATACTAAAATGCTCACGCAAGGCTGACCGTTGCCCGATTCTCGACTCTCCGCTTCCTTGTATAACGGCTATATCCAACATGTGACCCGCTGCTGTTTCGAGCAGCCTTCCCGCTAAAAACAGCGCGTTACGCTCTTGCGTGCTTAACCATTGCCGGCTAGCAAGACGCTCTTGCAGTGCAAAAAGCAGAGGCTCCCAGTACTCGTCTGGTAATTTGGCTTCTAAACTCCAAAAAAGAGCCAGTGATAGGTCACGGGTGCGACTACCATACTCAGTAGACAGTGACGTTTCCCCTAATAGGGATACCTGCGCACCACTTAACGCGTCTTTCGCTCGAACAGAGTCACCACTTCGCTCTAAAGCTAAGCCTAACTGTAACAATCCTAACGGAGTCCAGTTCTGCCCTTTTAAATCGTATAGGTTTCTCAGTTCGGCCAACGGCGCTTGGTCACGACCAGACAATACCTGAGCGGCATAGGCTGCCACAGAAAAGCGCGTCAGCTCTTGATTTTGAGCATACTCGCTGTTAATACGCCGCGGGGTTCTCAGATACGTTTTCAGGCGCTGCAATGCTTGCTCAAGGTTATCAGCTGGGACTGCATAACCATGATCGCGTGCTCGAAGCAGGAAGTCCGTAACGTATACGGTAAGCCAATACTCCTCTGGGCTTTGCTGCCCCCACAGACCAAACCCGCCACTGCTTTTTTGCATACCCATTAAGCGTTGAATCGCTAACTGCACAGCCGCTTGACGCGTTTCATCGTTTTCACCTTTGATACCTAACTGAGCCAGTAATGCTTGATCGCTATAAATTTGTGCAAATACACCACTGGTTGTTTGCTCTAAACACCCGTAGGGGTAGGCTTTCAGGGCCTGTAAGTGGCTAGCAATGTTCAAAGGAGGCTTAGAGGATACCGCTACAGATGCCTGAACACTGTTGGGTATCAGCGAGGTAAGCGGTGTTTGGGGTAACGTAAACGCTTCACCGTCACTCAAACGCTGCTGCCAACGATGTTCAACACCCGGCCAAGCTGGGCGAGTACCCAAGTACCAGGTTCGCGTAATGTTTTCTTGCTCAATGCCGACCAAGCCAGTGAGTGTCATTTCAATCCCATTCAACCCTAATGCAGCTGCGGCACGAACGGGAATACGTAGCGTAGTTTTTTGCTTATCCTGAAGGCTAACTGCCTGCGATAATACATGTTCACTTAGCACCTCTAACCCACTGCCCAACACCAGAGAGAGAGTTAAGTTCTGAGCTTGCCCACTCAGATTATGCAGATCCAGTGCTAACTCAGACTGATCGCCAACCGCTAAGAAACGTGGCGTTGTCAGCTGTGTTACGATAGGAGCCGCAACGGTCAACTCAGCCTCAGCTGAACCAAACGTCTTCTCACCAAATGCCACAGCCATTAAGCGTAACTTGCCATTAAAGTCCGGAAGCTGAACATCAACAGAAGCTTGACCTTCGTCATCAACCTCTACCACCCCGGAAAATAGCGATACGATTTGCACATCTGTAGGCGGCTCTGTTCCTCCTCGTTGCAGATCAGCATCACCGCCAAAGCGAAGTTCAGCGACGCCACCTTCCGCAGCATCAATCAGATCACCATAACTATCACGATTTTCTACTTGATACCGCCGCTGTCCAAAGAAGCCTTTAAACGGATCAGGCGTCGGGAAGTTGGTGATATTTAACACTCCCATATCTACCGCAGCCAACGTCACCTGTAACGATTCAGGTATAGCATTGCCATTTTTAACCGTTAGGGGAATCGTGATACGAGTTTCTGGCCGGGCATGTTCTGGAAGCTCCATCTCAACCTGTAGACGGCGGCTTTCTCTGTCGATAGGTAAAGGCTGAATCCCCATCATTCGGCGGGGCATCTTTTCATCACGCTCTTCACCCGGCTGAACTAATGTGACCGAGATATAAAGATCATGACGTGCCCACTCTTTATCCACTGGAATTTCAATGGTTGCACCGTCGGCAGGCACATCAATTTTTTTCCAATAAAGGGGCTGATCCCCCTCAACAACGAGATACCCTTGTCCTCCTGCAGGAGGCTGCAACCTCAAACTGAGGGTATCCCCAGGCAAATAAGCGGATTTATCTAAAGACATACCTATGCGATCAGGCCGCCCAGATAGTGTCTGCTCCTGCTCGCTCCACCCTGCTCGAAAACGATAACTAGAGATCAGCCCTGTTTCTGGATGCTTCACCTCTAACCGGTAATAACCCCACTCCACTGGAAGATCCACCGTACTTGTTGAATCGGCGGGAATACTGACGGTTTGCTCAAAGACCGGGTAATGGCGCTCTGTATAATTATTGCGCCACCCTTCGCCCTCTGCATAAACCCAGTGGTAGCGACGCTCCTCTCTCACCAGCGTGACTTTCGTATCTGATACTGACAGTTTTTTGTTGCCATCGGTATAGAGCAACTCAAAGGACGCTGTGCCGTTATAATCTGCGGTATCTTCAGCAAACAGGGGGCGAATCCCTACAAGCTGAGGAGCAGGTAGTACATAAGATGTGCTACTGCGACTGACAGGACGTCCACCTGAGTCCAACACGCTTTCAAACAACTTTAAGCGCAAAGGTACTTGCGCCGTGGTCCAGAAGTTGTCTGGCTTAACCTCTACTTTTCCCTGATCGTTTAATGACAGCGTAGGAAGATCCACTTGGCGATCAAATCGGCGCTCCCGCACATCACCGAAGTGGTATTGGGTGTACTCATCAAAAGGGTGGGGCTCCATGCTGGTGATTAAACGAGATTGCAGCATATTGCCGGCAGCTGGTGCACCGTATAAATATTCACCGACAACATTTACGGTCAAGGCATCTTGCGGTTTAAGCTGGGTGGGCGCATCAAGCATTACCGTCATACGCTCAGGTAGAAAGTCTTCCACTTGAAACGGATAATCAACTTGCTGATTATCAGGCAACTTGAAAGTTATACGCCACTCGCCGGTGGGCGCGTCCGATGTTAACGGGAAAGAGGCCTCATAGTAATTTAAATCATTAGCTCCCACACGTTGAGTACCCACCACGCGGCCATCAGGCTGTTGCAACGAGGCCCGTAAGACACTAGCAGCAACCATCTCACCATCCAGCCCACGCAATAGTCCACTAATCGTTATCTGCTCCCCTGGGCGATACAAGTCCCTGTTAGAATAGAGGTAGAGCGTTTGCGTACTAGGGGCAAGCCCTGTGACAGGAAACTCCGAAAGATCTAATGCAGGCCCAAAAAGCTTCACTATAGTGGTATCACTACCCACCTGGGCCATCAATAACGCCGGACTTCCTTTCAGTGTCGAGATAGCTCTGAAGCTAACCAGTCCCTCTGGAGAGCTTTGATGGGTCACAAGCACCTCTCCTTGGCTATCCAGTAATGTCACCGATGCAGAAGCTATCGGCAGCGCCGTTGATAGCGCATTCACCACCACATCAATCTGATCGTTATACTGCTTTAATTGAACCCCTAGATCCGTTACTGCGAACCAAGTTGCAGGGTACTCATATTCATAAGCACCTGCTTGTCGCATGACAGCAAGATAAACACCCGAGTTCTTTAACGGCTCAATTTTATTTATAGGTAGGTAGCGGGTTGCTTGAACGTTCTTCTCAACATTTAGATCAAAACGACCACTATATACCAACTCAAAAGAGGGGATAGATTCCCGAACACGCCAAAAATCCAATTGCCCTCCGCGAGCATTTTCCGTCAAAAAGCTTGCGAGGAGAGCTATAGGTATACGGTAGAAGTCAACATCCACTTGAGGTGCATTAACCGTCAATACGGGCAATCCCTCTTTGAGCTGATGTGCTAATAAATTCCCTTTACTGGCAAAACCGAGTATCGGAGATAACCCCGGTGTAGATACCGATTGATAAAAATCTTGTGTAAGGGATTTATTTAATTCAGAAGGAAGCCCCCTTAATGCCCTGATATTGTAGTCAGTTTCTGGGGAAAGCCCCGGGAAATAGAGCGTCGTGCCCTGATCACTTAGAACCCAACTACCATCCAGTTTCTCTCCAGAGGCTGACTCGATCTGCAACCAGTTATCCAACGATTGTTCAGATGAAAGGGGAGCAGAAAAGGTGATAGCAGCCGCTTGTCGGCCTTGGTACTGCTGTATACTGATATCAGAAACGATAAAGGGTACGTCTTTATAACGAGAGTCTACTTCGTTAATCGCCGATGCCGTCGACTCAGACGCAGTCTCTGTCGATGGTGACTGAGTAACATCCGACACCTTTTTGTCCGCATTGCAGCCAGTCAGCGAGACCAACAAACAAAACACCGAAAAATAACCTAACAGCCTACGCATCGCTCATCCCTTTTTTGATACCCTTAGTCCCTTTAGTATGCCCATCTTAGAAAAGTTTCACCATCAAGAGGCACAAAAAAAGCCTCGCGAGGAGGCTTTCAGATTAACACGAAGCTACGCCATTATATGATGGCCTGCATCCACAAACATTTGGCTACCCGTCTGGGTTTTAGCCCAATCACTTATCAAAAAGGCAACCAACCTGCCTACATCATCTGGGCTGCCTAAGCGATGCAACGGAGAGCGCTCAACCGCATCAGACATCAAACCATCAAAAGCCTCAATACCTGACGCGGCCCGAGTGGGCATAGGGCCTGGGGATACTGAATGAACGCGAATGTTACTTGCTCCAAGTTCTGCTGCAAGATAGCGAACTGAACTCTCTAAAGCCGCTTTAATCGGCCCCATCATATTATAATGATCCACCACTTTTTCAGAACCATAGTAGGTCATAGTGATAAGGGTACCACCCTTCTCTTTCATCAAAGACTCAGCAAGACGTGACGCTCTAATAAAAGAGTGACAGGAAATATCCATCGCCTTACTGAACCCTTCAGAGGTCGAATCAACAAGTCGGCCATGAAGCTCATCAAGCGGCGACCATGCAATTGAGTGAATGACAAAATCGATTGCCCCCCACATCTTTTCAGCCTCACTAAACACAGACTCTAACTCACCTGGATTGCTCACATCACATGGTAAAAACAGACGGCTATTCAACTGCTCCGCAAGTGGAGAAACGAAAGGTTTTGACTTTTCATTCAGGTATGTAATACAAAGTTCAGCACCTTGCTCACTTAATACCTCAGCACATCCATATGCGATAGAGTGACGATTTGCGATACCTAATACGATGCCGCGTTTTCCTTCTAATGAAAAGGGAATACTCATTGACTAACTCCACAGAAATTATAAATGCTGCAATGCAATATAGATCAGCATAGCGGACACACAAGTCAAAAAGCTTACTTTTTTATTACAAAATAGTGGTGAATGTGCAGCGCAGTGTAAATCTACCGCAAAGCAAAA
>NPID01000416.1_pt1 | contig 19874 bp, 16 predicted proteins | sample 8637491 | NCBI WGS metagenome assembly NPID01 (sample SAMN07420843, study PRJNA396082) | bioreactor metagenome | isolation source: sample BA6 brine-fed electro-methanogenic bioreactor BA | place: Japan: Kochi | collected 2016-06-14 | reverse complement strand
AAGCCGGAACCTAAACCGGAACCGAAGCCGGAACCGAAAAAGGCACCGGCTAAGGGCTTCGATGAGTTCGGAGAGTATCTGGACGGTTTTTCGGAAAAACTCAACGAACCATACACGATATTGGCCTTCGCTTCCTATGTGAACAGGCCTTTCGAGGCGAAGGAATATTTCGACGCCGTGGACTCAATCGGCAGATTGAACCCGAAGACACGCAAGAGATTCCTAATTTACACGAATCTTCTCGCCAAACTCGGGAAAATCGATACCCCAAAAAAGAACACATTCAGTATAACCGAAAAGGGCAAGACGGACCTTCAGAAAAAAGCCCAGAATTAAGGGGTTATCATGAAATTATTCCTCGCCATAGTAATCTCTCTCGTAATCGGATTCCTCCTGGGGTTTGTGCCGATGTCAATCAAGCGCGCAGAACTCAATTCGGAAATCGAGCAGATGAGAGTTGAATTGAATACGGCCGAAACAACCGGTGAAAAAGCTCAGCAGGAATTAGCTGTCCTGAATGCTTTTATCGGAGCTTATGAGGGCGCGATGAACAAGAATTACGGAATTGCGCAAACCCGTGCGATAACCGGATTCGACAAAGCCGAAATCCTCGCGGAGAAAGGCGTTTCGCCATACGGGGATATCGTTTCCCTGCGCGACGAGACGGTGTCCATTCTCGCCAAGGCAACTGACGACGCCCAGCCAAAAGTTCGGCTGTTGCTATTCAGTCTTTTCAAGGAGAGATAGGCAGATTTGCGCAACGCCGCCTTTATATTAGCGATTCTCGCGGTGAGTCTGTTTGCCCTTCACGAGGAACAGACCGCTCCGGCGCGTATGCTTGGAATGGGGGGGACAGTAGCCGCAGTGGGCAATTCCACTGCCGATGTCCCCTTCAACCCGGCAATCTCGGCGGGAATCGAGCGAGTTTCTCTTTCCGCCACTTATTCTTCAAAGTGGCAGTTGGAGGGGTTCCGTGAATACTCGGCTGTATTTGCATATCCGACGGAATTCGCGAATCTCGCTCTGTATTGGCATGAGCGGAGTGTCCCGGATGTTTACGGCGAGCGAACAGCCGCGCTGAACATCGCGAAAACGTTCTGGGATGATGTTCATATCGGCCTGACGGCAAAACTTCTGATGACCTCCGCCGACGGCGCGGAAACATGGAATGACCCGGCATACAACGGTCCCGTATTAACTCCATGTGCCGATTTCGGAGTGATCTATACTCCTTTTGAGAAGTGGCGTTTCGGCCTCACTACTCGAAGCTTCGGAGCTCCGGAGGTGAAGCTTCTGGAAACAAGCGCAGAAGGCGAAAAACTCGGGCGTCAGCTGGCGATGGGAACTTCCTGGGAAGTCGCCCCTGACTTGATTTTGGCCATGGATGTCCTTTCCGATGAAGGGAATCTGCAGAAATGGACGCCTCGAATCGGAATGGAGATAACTTTCTTCGAGACCGTAGCTCTTCGTGCAGGCGCAAAGGGCGAGAGGCTTGGAATGGGCGCCGGACTGAAATCCGATCGGTGGTCATTCGATTTCGGACTGCAGAATCATAGATGGCTTGGCAATACATATCGATTTACATTGAACTTGAACTATTAAATGCGAGGTTGAGAATTGAAAAAGGGTCTTATTCTGGTATTGATAGCAGTTTCGTTAGTCATGGTCGGATGTGCGCCTAAAGTGATGGTGCCGCCGAAGATAGACCTTACCAAATACGAAAAAGTTGGTCTGGTGCAGTTGACCTCAGATTCGGAGGGAAACCTGACACCATATCTCACCGAACGCCTTCTCGAAGCTATTCTGGAGGATCAGCCCGGAATAATGGTCCTCGAGTTGGGTAAGGAAGAGGATTTGCTCGCCGATTTGGAGTTTTCTACGATGACTCCCGATGCGGTTCGTGCAATAGGGGACAACTACGGCGTTAAAACTCTGCTTACCGGCGTTCTGGACTTCACGGAACCCTCGACGGCCATCGATTTTTCCGGCGGTCTTTCCAGCCTTAGCGTATCGTCTAAAGTATCGGCGATGCTTACGCTGAAAATGCGCGACACCTCTTCCGGCGTAACTGTCTGGAGCGGTTCGTCCCGGGCGGAGCGGGAGGTTTCCGATGCCGGTTTCTTCGGCGGAAGCTTCCATTTCGATTCCGAAGACCCGGATAAGGCATACGGCAAACTCGCCGATAAACTCGTCCGAGACGTAACCGAGGATTTTCGCGTAACTTACGTCAGGCAAAAGAAGTAGCAGAGGTTCTGAGTTTATAGCATGAAGACTAAATACGAAATAGCCAAAAGCTGGTTTCCACGCTACGTAGGCGTGGGTATCGACGAAATCGGCGACCGAATTCTATTGACGAATTTCCGGCACTATCTGGACGATTTTTCTGTCCGATTCGATGTGCCTATTCGTGGAATCGGCGGGCCTATGCAGTCCGTGACCAACAGCAACGGACTTTCAATAATAAATTTCGGAATGGGCTCGCCCAACGCCGCAACCATCATGGATCTGCTATGCGCAAAGGATCCGCAGGCGGTGCTTTTCCTCGGCAAGTGCGGCGGAATCAAGCATGCGGCGGACATCGGCCATTTTATTCTGCCCATAGCCGCAATTCGTGGAGAGGGAACCTCGAACGATTATTTCCCGCCGGAAGTGCCGGCATTGCCCTCTTTCAAACTGCACAAGTTTGTATCGGACAAGATTATAGCTCACGAGCATGAATACCGAACAGGCGTTGTTTACACGACCAACCGCCGGCTTTGGGAATGGGATAAGGAGTTCAAAGAATATCTCCGCAGAATCTCCGTCATCGCCATAGACATGGAGACGGCGACGGTTTTCATTGTGGGGCACGCGAACCACATCTCCCACGGCGCGCTTCTACTGGTTTCGGACACCCCCATGACGCCGGAGGGAGTCAAAACCGAGGAGTCCGACCGTTCGGTGACCGAGCAGTTCGCCGAACTTCATCTGCAGATTGGAATCGAGGCGATGAGCGAAATAGCTGACAAAGGCGAACAAATTAAGCATTTTACTTTTTAGAATGAAAATCAAAAACAACATAAAAACAAACAACGGCTACGGGGAATGAAAAAACTCCTTGCCATACCTCTCATTTTTGCCGCCTGCGCCTTTGCCGTAGGGCTTGGAGGGTATTACGAAATCCAAACCCGTTTGGCCGAAGACGGCACGTGGCAACTTTTCGAACCGAGTCATCGATTCGAACTGAGGCTGAACGCATCTCCATGGCAGAACACTGAGGCTTTTGCGAAATTTTTCGCCGAGCTTTCTCGAACGCAGGACAACGACGCCGAACGGCAGTTTCACGAATATACTTTGCTTGAAGGTCATCTCAAATACCGATGGCCAAAGCATTTCGAGGTTCTGGCTTTTGCTAAGGAGAACCGCTATTGGTTTTCTCAGGGGCTTTTCGAGGTTGTAACCGCGGATAGGCTATCTGGCGATACTCAGGCTCTGCGGATGGATTTCTGGGGACTTGGGCCGGTCAGCGGACTGGCATATTATAATGATTGGTCGGGGGCATCCGGCGGTGAGGACGCCTTGGTCGGCAGAATTAACGCGCCCCTTTGGGGGGACAGGATTCGTGTGGGGGCCACAGCCGCGCGTAAAGACTGGGGCGAGACGACATCGGACTACAACGCCGTTCTCGGCGGGGATATCGGGTTCGCTCTCGGCAGGATTGTTCCGCCTCTTCGGCCGTTGGGGAATATCGACATAACCGCTCAAATCGCCACCAGCAGAGTGCCCGCCGAACCGGAGGACCCCGAAGACATAATCTGGGCCATGGAGATGCGCCAGCTCAAGCTGAAAGATTTCGAGCTTCAGGCACGCTACCACGACTACGGAGCGGATTTCCGGAGCTACCTCTCTAACCAGTTCGATTACGACCAGAGTTTCAACGAGAGCGGGTATTACCTGCGCGGAGTCTATTTTTTCCCGATGAAGGCGATTAACCTTTCCGGAAGCTATTCCCGAACGACAGCTCCGCAAAACCGCCTGCAGAGAGTGTCGGAGTCAAATCCGGAGCGTGATTACCATGAGGCTTACGGCGAAGTTTACATCGAGTGGGTTAATAATATCAAATCCAAGGCATATTATAAATACTATCGTGGATGGGATCCGACATATGAATCCGACCGCGAATATCCTACCCTGTTCGGCGAGATAAGCCTCGAAAACAGCCTTGCAAAAGTGCGCGCCCAGGTTCGAGCCAAAGACATCGGCACGCCTTATCAGGTCATCGCTACCGGTGCAGAAATTAACGTGAACCTATCTGATAATCTAAAATTATACGCGCGGGCAGTCAATGCCGAAGAGCGTTACGAATCCCGCCAGACGGCCTTTGTTCAACTTCGATACGAGCGGTTTCAGCCGGCGGAGGTTTTCCTCGAGTTCGGAAATCCGGGGGACTCCGATAACGATTTGACAAACGACGACGATTTTGTCAACGAAGCCGCCAGCCATGGCGTCAACAAGCAAATAAAACTTTTCGTGAAGGTGTATTTCTGATGAAAGAAAAAATCAAGCTTCCTTTGGATTTTCATGCCGGTTTAATGCTGTTCATATATGCCGCACTTCTCGCGATAGTCTTTTTCTTCGCAATAAGCCTCGGTGCGAGATGGAGTTGGCTGGCTGGAGCATTGATTGTAGGATTATTGACAGGAATACCCGCGGCAAAATGGGAACTCTCCGCGATAAACGAGTCGTGGGATGAGATTTTGCATAGCCCCATGGTAAGTTTCAGGTTGCCCTATTTTCGAAAACAGGGTGCCCACAAGCGCTCAGTATATTTCTTGATTATGACATTGCTTGTCCCTTTGGTATATATATTAATATCATATAATTTGTATTGGTATAGGTTCCTTTCAGAGACCGAAACCCGTCATGCATTATATCTGCTTGTCCGCTGGAACGGCTGGTATTGGTTCCCATATGTTTTTGGGCTGTCATTTACGAGCACATGTATGCCCCGGCTGATAGCGTCGGCGAGTTACAAGCATGACAAAATTCCCTATCCCCGCGGAGTGAAAGATGAGAAATGAATCGATGCGTTTCAGTTCGATAATTCTAACATCGCTGGCCAGCATGTTGCTTATCGGTGCGGTTTTAGCGGGGATTGAGATAACCGAAACCGGCGTGGTTTTTACCCTGTCAGCGCTGACTGCCGATGCGGTCTATCTCGCCGGCGATTTCAACGACTGGTCGGAAACCGCGACACCGATGACTCTTGAGGACGGAATCTGGCGAGTCGAACTTGAACTCGCTCCCAGACGCTATGAATACAAGTTCCTGGTCGATGGCGAATACATCGAAGACCCCGATAATCCGAACAGCAACCCCGACCCCTACGGCGGTGAGAATTCCGTGGTTACAGTCGACGGCTCTGGGGAGCCCAAAGCCCCAGCAGATACTCATAAAGAAGAAACTGAACCATTTAGAGTAAAGGATATCGTCGATGCCAAGAATATAGAATTCAGCTACAAAGCCCCGACAGCGAAAAACGTAACGGTTACGGGCGATTTTAATTCATGGTCAACGGATGCCAATCCAATGGAAAAAGGCGACGGCGGTATCTGGCGGACGACAATTGAATTACCTCCCGGGAAATACGAGTATAAATTTATAGTCGATGGAGACTACGTAACTGACCCGAATAATCCTGAAACGGTCCCCGATCCCTACGGAGGCGAGAATTCAGTAATAAACGTTCCCATAATGATACTGGAAGTTCATAGTGACCAAGAAGGGGATTTGATCGAAGATGGATATAGAGGCAGTAATAATGTTAAGGTTGTAGAATCATCCGACAATGCGCAACTGGGGAAGCCAAAACCTGAAGCGCCGGGCGACGGCACCGAATACACTTTCGAATATTACAATCCCGGAGTGCGTCAGGTTTTTATCGCAGGGGATTTCAACAGCTGGTCGCCAAACGTCACGGAGATGGAATCCGACGGCGAGGGGAACTGGTCGAAAACAGTTGTCCTCGAGCCCGGTAAATATGGATATAAATACATAGTCGATGGCAACTGGCAACCCGACCCCGACAACCCCAGAACTCAACCTGACGGCTACGGCGGAGTGAATTCCCTGGTCGAAATTTCAAAATCCGGTGAGGTTGTGGAGGCAGACGAGACCGGTGTGGTCGAACGCGTGTCCAATACCTTCGCGAACAGCAGAGTCTATATTGGCGGGAAATACACGGGTATCGCGGAAAGCCGCTGGAACCACGACGGGGACAAGCGGTTCCGCCTCGATGTCCCGAGGCACCGTATGGAAGCCTATCTGCGCGTGAGTATAAGCGATAATGTCCGCGCGCTGGGGGCTTTGAGTTTCGATACGAAGGACGCCGACCGAATTTACGAAGCCGCTCTCGCGATGGACAGCGCGGCGGTCGATTTAATCACCGACAATTTTCGCGGACAGATTTATTACAACAGGCCGATCGGCGGTCTCGGCGACCCGCTGGAAATAGTGGGGCCATCGGCAATGGCGGGAAGCCCCGATGTCGAATTGCCCTTTGGAATGGGCACCGGCGGAATAAAGGCCGAGGGGACCCTTTTCGGCGCGCAGTTGACCGGTATTTACGCCGACAGGTATTACAGCCGGGCGGCTCAACTGCCCGAAGGCGCGCTTTTGGACGACCTCGGAAGGCCCACTTACGGACTTTTCGCCGAAGAAGTAGTTACGCCCTCACCGAACCCCGATGCATTTACCGAATACGCCACGGATATCCTCGGTGCGAGGGTTTCGAGGCCGGTGGGGCCTGTGGAAATAGGCGCATCTTTGCGTATGGATTCGGGAAGTTGGTGGTATTCCTACGCAAACCTCACTCTGCCGGTGCTGGACGACTGGATTGACTCCACAGGCTCGACAAGCGACTGGTTCGCTCTGGGCAAGACGGAATGGCTCTACGGCGGGGATTTGCGGTTCGATCTCGACGCGATCTCTGCATGGGTGCAATACCTCGGATACGACTACTACGGCGGAATTGTCGCAGGAAACCGCGAAAACGACGCCCGGGACGACAACGGCCCGGTGGACCTTGAACTTGGCGCGCGAAAAGGCCATCTCGGAGGCACGGGTTTCGATGTCGGCGTTCTCGATTGGCTCAATATCGGGGGCAAATACTCATCCCTGATGTATTCCGCGCCCGAAGACAGCGGCGTTTACATCGAGCCGATGCCTTCCACCGACGGGGACGGCAGAGTGGATATGGCCTTCTTCGAAATAACGCCGGAGGAATCAAAAACATGGTGGGAAGCATTCCAACTGAATTTGGCTCTCGATAAATACATACCCCTGAAAGTTTACGGCGGATTGGATAAATCCAAGGACGCTTTTTCCGGAACTCAGCGGGATGCCATTCAATATGGCTTCTCGATGAAAGGCTCTTTTTTGTGGGAGTTTCTCCTATATGATATTCGCGCAGATTGGGCGGATGCCGAATTCGCCGATGGCCGGACCGAATCTGAAATGCTTTCCAAATATGCCCTTGCGATTCATCTGACCGAGAACTGGCATCTGGGTTTCGACGCGGCTTATCACAACATCTCGGCTGTTTCCGCGGACGATTCGACCCTCTGGGACAGCTCGGCTAATCCATTTTTCGCATATCTTCAATACAGCCCTGTCGAAAATGTTCGAATGCAGGTATATTGGGGGTTCCATCCGGTTATGGCGAACGGCTGGGTTGCCGGACGACGGGAGTTCATCGACGGCTATATGCGTGAAAACAACGCAAGCTACGCCGAAGCGTGGGAAGAACTCGGCAAAATCCGCCAGATAGGGTTCCGTGGAGAAATGGATTTCTAAGGAAACGATATGAAACGAGCACTTGAAATAGTAGCTGTCTGTTTAATGATGATTTTCTGTGCCTGCGCGGTCGGGGACGCAATTAGAAACAGGCTTCCGGCTCCGCATAGAGTGGATGGCGGAGTCTTGTTTCAATATGAAAATCCCGCGGCCAAGCATGTTCAAGTATGCGGAAATTTCAACAATTGGTGTGGCACTAAGGATACCGGCGGAATCCTCGACCCTTCCGCTGGAATCATGACAGACGATAACGGCGACGGAATCTGGAATTTAAAAATCGATCTCCCTCCGGGAAGATACCAATATAAATATGTTGTGGACAGAGTCAGCTGGGTGATGGATCCCTCGAACCCGGACACGGATACCGAAGACGGCATCGAAAACAGCCTTCTAATATTGCGTTAACCCATTATCAAAAAACTCTGCCATAAAAAATCTAATAGTCCCGCCTAAAACCTTGACTCTCGGTTAAATTTGCATTAAATTGTAAATAAACATTGCACTGGATACCCATGTTCCGAAAAGAAATCGCAATACTGTTTCTACTTTTCACCCTCTCGGCACTCGCAGACCCCGTAGTTGTGGCGCGGGATGTCCACGGCACGGCTTCGGGTCTGAATAATCAGCGCACGATAGTCCGCAATTCGGGCGGAATCCTTTACTGCGCATATTCCGGTTACGACAGCAGGAACTACCAGATATACATCGCCATGAGCAACGATAACGGGATGACGTGGGATCCAATCTGGCGGCAGGTTACATCCGATTTGGCCGACCATTTTCATCCCTCGCTGGCTATCGATTCTCAGGATACACTGCATGTCATCTGGCGCGGTAACATCGTTGCAGGCTCGAATGCGGATCTCCTTTACGCCAAGTGGCCCGATTTCACGATCGAAACTATCTGCGCTGGAACGGGTTATCCCGGAGCGTATTGTCCCAGCCTCGCGGTCGGCCCGGATGACGATCTTCACGCTGTCTGGACGGGATGTCCCAGCGGATGGCAGGTGCGGTATTCTCGTTTCGATGTCTCCTCCGGCAGTTGGGGGCCGACGGAAAGTGTCGGTGTGCGGACACCCTCCCGGTGGCCCTCTGTCGAAGCCGATTCGGACGGCAACCCCCACGTCGTTTACCGGAACACCTTCGGAAGCCCAAGCCATTATCGTTGTTCCCACAGAATGAAAGTGGGCGGCACATGGCGCGGATTCAACGGCGAAGACCGCGACACCCTCGACGTTTTCATCGTGCCGGGAAGTTCATCGCTGGAGTTCACGAGTATTTACATGGATCCGGATGACAATCTCTACGCCACATGGCAATGGAACGACCATTTCGGAAGCCACCCGGACACAGTGCGTTTCCGCAGGTTCGATTATTCCGTGGACGCCTGGGGGAGCGTTTACCCTATCTGGGGAAATGATTCCTCCGACAGCTACACGGCCTACAACGGCGACGTTGTGGTCGATTCATCCGGCGTGATTTACGTATTCTACCACGACAACGATTCCTGCTACGTTGCCATTTCCTACGATGACGGCATGAGTTTCGTTTCCGACAGCGTTGTCAGCCACGGCAATTACGAGGCGCGTTTTCCTACGGCGCGAGGTTCCCTGTGGCCGCCTTTCAACCGCACCGGCGCATGTATCGACTATGTATATACATGGAACCATCCCGACAGCACGGTTCGGTATCTTATCTACGATAACACCTGCGGCCAGGAGGACACGACCTTCGTCGTCGCGGAGACCGTTTTTCCGCCGTCCGAAGTAATTTCCGCCTGCTCGGATCAGTCGATTACTACCTACATTTCCTGTCCTGAACCCTGTTCTACCGAGCTTTTCAGCTCCCCTGCGACAGTCGAGTATTACGATTCAGCGTCTGCCACATGGCGTCCGGTTTCCGCGCGGGATCCCTCTGTTTGGGCGCCCTACGAAGTCCCCGGCGCTGATTGGGTATGGGGGAGCACCATGGCTCCAAGCCGTGGATATTGGTTCCGCGCCTTCCTTGAACATGACTGCGGCGATATTTTCCGCGCCACGATAAAAATCCGGTGCGATAATCAGGCGTGGGTTTACTGCAACGGCGAGTTTGTCGATACTACCAACGGATATTCCGGCACCGGGCCGTGGGGATGGCGCACCATGTTCGAGTTCGACCTGACCGACTATATTCGAGGCGGCACGGACACTCTGACTTTCCTCGCCACCAATGTAAGCGGATGGGCGGGGCTGGCCTTCCATGTCTCGATTTTGAACCCCGGGGTCTGTTGCGGCGAAATCGATCCGTGGTCGATAGATTATGTAGTAAACGGTCAACACTTTGCCTACAGCGACCCCGAACTTGACTGGGACGGGGATTCGACCCTCGTGTTCACCCCTCAGCCGCCGGACACTTTCGAAAACGGGGACACGGTTTTTGCAAAACTCGTTTTCGCGGCGGACACATGCGTTGGCGAGCTTGACACATCCATTATCGAGGCGTCTGTCCTTTTCTATATCGACCTCGCTCCACCGGTGTTGGAACTTATCACGCCGCCTATTGGCGATTTAACATCTTTGCCCGATGGCTTTTCCTTCGGCATCTGGGACAGCATTTCCGGCCTGGACACGGTCTCTATTCGCGCAGATGTCAATGGCTTAATTTTCGGCGACGGCGAATTCGGCGCGGTATATGCCGATTCGGTTTTCTCCTTTGCTTCGAGCGATGCCGGATTGGTCTGGTCGCCTGGAGATTCCATTATAATAAGCATCAGCGCCGGAGATTCCCCCGATTTATGCGAACCCAACTCTGACACCCTCCGTTTAGCATGGTTCATGCGCGACCCGGAGGCTCCGATTCCCTCGATAATCGAGCCCGGACCCTGGGTTTACAGTGCCTGCGCGCCGGAATCGACAGTAATAGAAATCCTCGATCCTCATGGCATCGCCGAATCGACCATCGAACTCGATATAAACGGCGATATTTTCACCGTCGATTCCCCGGAGATAAGCTGGGAAGAGCCTATCCTGACCTACTTCGCCGCCGACGGCTGGCTCGACGCCGACACTATCCATGTCTCCCTCAACCACGCCGAGGACATCTTCGGCAACGATATCTCCGCGCCGCTGGAGTGGGCTTTCATCGTCGATTACGACCCGCCCACAGCCGAATTATCCCAGCCCGCAGTGGAGATGACCCGAGATATTCGCCAGGACATTGTCCTATGGCTCTGCGACCGGTTATCAGGCGTCGATCCATCATCGGCAATCCTGAACATCGACGGTGCCGATTATTCCCTCGAAGATATGCAATGGAGCCCCGACGCCCCCTGCGGCGAGCTTTATTTCCGCCCGGAGGATGTCGGTTTGAATTTCGTGAACGGCGAGTCGGTGCATGTTTGCCTAACCATCGGCGATTCCCCCGACCGATGCGCGCCGAACATCGACGAATACTGCTGGAGCTTCCTCATCGAGCCGGAAGTCGGATGCGAGGTCGTGCCGAACCCCTTCACCCCGAACGGCGACGCCATCAACGACGAGGCTATGTTCTTCTACCCCAACATGTTCAGCGAGCCGGGGGAGTTAGTAGTCTTCGATACGCGCAACCGCGAGGTCTGGCGTTCGACAATCCCCGCTCAGGAGGACATCGTGTCCGCGCCTGGACGGATGTGGAACGGCAGACGCAGTGACGGTTCCTCCGCAGACCCCGGAATCTACATCTACGTCCTGACCTCCGGCGGCAGGGTGGTCTGCAACGGAACCCTATTGTTGTTAAGGTGATATGAGAAAATTTGCAATAACATTTTTCCTGATTATTACGGCATGCCTTCTCTCCGCGCCGGTGCGAATTGCACGGGATGTCGCAAGCACGGCCTCCGGCCTTAACAATCAGCGGACGATTGTGCGCGACTCCGCGGGGAATCTTTATGTCGTTTACGAGGCGATAGTCGGCGCCCAGCGGGAGGTTTACATCGCTCGAAGCACCGACGACGGCGCATCGTGGGATCCCATATGGGCGGATTTGACCTCCGGCTTGAGCGACGACCACCGAATGCCCACCATGGCCATTGACGCCTACGATACCCTGCATATTATCTGGCGCGGCAACACCACCGGTTCCGACGCCGATCTGCTCTACACACGCTACCCAAACCCCTCGATTACAACGATTTGCACATATTCCAGCTATCCGGGCGCCTTTTGCCCCTCCCTGGCCGTCGGTCCGAATAACAACCTCCACGCCGCGTGGACAGGATGCCCCTCGAGTTGGCAGGTTCGATATATGATGTTCGACAGGGTTTCCTACGCATGGGGGCCGAGGGAGGATATCGGCACGCGAACCCCCTCCAGATGGCCCTCCATCGACATAGACCAATCTGGACGGCCCCATGTCGTTTATCGCAATAACTACTCGGGCAACTATCATATCGCCCATAAAATGAAGGACGGCGCGGTCTGGATGGGCTACAACGGCGAAAACCACGACTCGCTGGATTTCGACGACATCGCCGCCGCCGTCGAATACACCTCCCTGTTCATCGATTCCCTGGAGAATCTCCACGCGATATGGCAGTGGATGGCCTCTTTCATGACCAATGCCGACAGCGTCCGATATCGAACTCATTGGAATTCGACATCGACATGGAGCGCGCGCCGCACTATATTCGGCAACACCTCAGCAGACCCTCGCGTGTCATATTCCGGCGATGTCGTAACCGACGACCGGGGCAATGTTTACATCTTCTACCACGACGACGATTCCTTATACTGCACGATTTTCTCCGATTTGGGGGCGACATTTTTCCTCGATACCCTTTTGATAAACGACGCCAAAGCCCGCTACCCCAACGCCCGAGGGAGCAAGTGGCCTGCTTTCAACCGCCCGCAATATCCTTGTATCGACTATGTTTACACATGGGCGGATCCCGACAGCCCTGTGGTCTCGCTAATGTTCGACGAACTCTGCCTCGAGCCCGAGGACGTCGAAACCACGAAGGTCTGCGCGGATATCACATATCCCTATGACAGCACTTTCACCTCCTGCGCCGACCAGCAGATTAACGTCTTCATCGGCTGTTGCGAGTTCGGGGACACTTTCAAAGTAACCTCCAGCGATTCGACGGTCGATTATTACGATTCGACATCGGGCACATGGGAGCCGGTAATCGCCCTCGATCCCACGCCGTGGGGGGATTATTGGGTTCATCTCGACACCGACAGCTGTAACTGGGTCTGGAGCGAATATCCCGCGCTGGGCTCCCACGGCAACTGGTATCGCGTGCTGGTCGAGAGCGGGTGCGCCTCCATCGACACAGCGTTCATCCGCATTCAGGTCGATAATAAGGGCACGGTTTACGCTAACGGCACTTACATCGACACTACCCACGGCAACCCCGGCGGCGGCTCCACCGGATGGCGAACCCTTCACGAGTTCGACCTGACATCCGAATTCCACGGCGGAACCGATACCCTGACCATCATCGGCTACAACTCGGGCGGAATCGCGGGGATGATTTTCGAGCTTTACGTCATCTGTTCCGGCGCGTGTTGCGGCGAAATCGACCCCGGCACCTTCGATTTTTCCGTCGATGGCGACCATTTCACGATTATCGACCCGGAACTTTTCTGGGACGGCGATTCGATTCTAACCTTTATGCCCGTAGCGCCGGACACCTTCGAACATGGCGACACGGTGAACGCCTGCGTCGAAACCGCTGGAGACACATGCACCGGCTGGCTCGAAGATCCTGTCTGCCTGACCTTCTTCGTCGATTTACAGCCGCCGGCGATTTGGGGAATCGACCCAGCGCCCGACTCCACAGCGCCTTTCGTGCCGGAGTTCTTCGAGTTCTACCTCGCCGATTCCATGGCGGGTCTCGACACCGGTTCGATAGTCTTCACCGTTGACGGCGTAGCGGAAACCATCTCCCTGACCCCCTCCGGAGGCGACTGGTTTGTCCAGTGGGCGCCGGACACTTCCCTTTACAATCGCGGAGACACCCTCGAACTATGCGTTACCGCCGCCGATTCGGCCAATTACTGCCCGCCGAACGTCCTCGATTCCTGCTGGTTTTACTATATCACACCCTGCAGGCCGCTGGATTTGAGCGTGGTCTGCCCCCTGCCGTGCTGGAGTTTCGTGGCGTGTTCGAGCGCGTCGGTGGTGTTCGGCGTTTCGGACACCTCCGGTTTCGGCATCGACACCACGCGCGCCTATTTCACTGTCATCGAGCACCATCCCTCGGGCCTCGCGGACACGAGCCATATCGCGTCCCCCTCGCCCAATATCATCTTCGACTTCGCCTCGGACACGACCATCGCGGTCTGGGACGACTGGGCGGACGGCGACAGCATCACGATAACCCTCGACAGCCTCTTCTCCCTGGACGGCTGTAGCACAGAGCCATAGGCGGAAATCCTAATGTCTAAATCCTAATGACTAATGGAGAGACACGGTGGCGAGCCTGCAAGCAAGGTTGCTGAGCCTGCAAGCACGGTGGCTGAGCCTGTCGAAGCCTTTCTGTTTGATATAAATCGAAGACCCTTCGACCCTTCGGCCCTTCGACAAGCTCAGGACATCGCAAGCTCAGGACATCGCGAGCTCAGTTTCCGTATTTGTTAAGGTTCCCTGTCCTGCAAACATGCTGGTTGAACCTGCGAAAGCCCCAATCGGGTGAAGCCTTTTCTCGATAAACGCCCCGATGAAATCCCCATAACCGGAGCCTCGGAGGACAATCCTCCCGCGAAACCCCGTTAAATATGCGTCTCGAATCCTGACATTTTCGCATTTACTCCAATTCCTTTGCCAGCGTTTATGCCAAATCTCGCCATTGTATTGAATCCTCGCGTCAAGGGGCGTAATCCCGGCATCGAGAAGGGGAATCTGCCCGAACCTCATACAAGAAGTTGCCTCCAGACGCGAAGAAATCGCGCCACTTACCGCTATCCCTGTATTTATATCACTGAACATTCGATAGCTATGTAAAATAGTTTGATTGAAATAATATTTGAAGAGATATAAATATTAGTTAATTATATTAAAATTAAAATATATTCTATCTGATATTAAAATATATGCATTAATATCGAAATACATTTAATATGATATTTATACAGTTAGGTAGCATTCAAATTTATTTGCTTTAAATTAAGTTTAAATTTGATTCAAATTATAAAAGATTATGGTTCAATAGTATATGTAACGAGATAAATTTTATATAAAAGCAAAATAGAATAAGAAATATACAAATTGATTATAATAGTAATAAAAAGAAAAAGGAAAGTGATATAATAAATTATCATATTAAACAAAAGACAACTAATAGCAATGAAATAATTAATATAACTTTTTAATAAACATCATAAATAAGAAAACAAAAATAGATATAAACGAAAAAAATTACGTATAAAACACAGGGACAGGAAACTCAGGAGCATTATCCACAGGCATTTGCGTGCCAATCGACCATATCCGAGACATGGATTCGAGTTTCGCCCGATGTTTCACCTTTAGGAACCCGTAAACCATCCAAACATCGCAAAATATCGCGAACCAAGGGAAAGGGAAAGCTCATAAATCCTCATCGAATGCCCAAATCATCGACAAACTTCCAAAAAGCGCCGCAGTTTTTCTCTCGAAACTGCCAATTCCAAACGCTTAACCCCGCAATCAGCCATTAGTCATTAGGATTTAGTAATTCGGATTTTGTCATCATTCATTCCTCTTGACAAACCCGCGCATGAACACTAATTTTAACTAAACAATTCAACGGAGGTCGAAATGAAAAAGCTTCTTCTTATCCTATGCATCTTCGCAATCGCCGTGGCGCCGGCATTTGCCAAAGACAAAGGCCATCTGTCGGTCAACGCAAAGATGGAACTCTACAATCCCCCCGGCGACGATATAGTCGCCCCCATGTTCACAGTGCAGGCGCGTTACCGGCTTAGCGCCTTCCTCGCCCTCGTCGGCAACGCCTCCTGGACGAAATACGAGGTCAGCGATAACGACGTAACCTTCGTGCCGGTCGCCATCGACGGCGAGCTTCATCCCCTCGGCAGACAAACCTTCGACCCCTACATCGGCGTGGGTCTCGGCGCGAATTACCGTCAGGTCGAGAGCCTCGACCCCGAACTCGATATCGGCGCGAATCTCCTCGGCGGCCTTGTGTGGAATCCCGAAGGCCATTTCGGCGTCGATGTCAGCGTCAAATACCGTATCGAAGACATCGCCAACCCCGGCGACACCGGCTCGTGGTCCTTCGGCGGCGGCGTTACCGGAAGCTGGGAAACGGATCTCTAACCCGCCAGATTTAGAATCTAAGGCCGTTGGCGCGACGCGCGCGTTCGTCAGGACTGTGAAATTATTCGGCACGAACGTAGCGCGCGGCGTGCCAACGGCATAAGCGCCGACTACACGACCCGCCGCCCCTTGGCATGGAAATAGCTAATAAAACCGGATATGAAAAAAGCGGCAATCATAATAATAATCATCTTTGCGGTAACAGCCTTCGGGCAGACAATTCACGGCAACCGCGCCCTGCCTCCCGGAGCTTTCCTATGGCTCTCCGGCGACGCCCGCACCGAGGCGATGGCCACCACAGCCACTGCCGACGGCGGTATAGCGTCCGGATGGGCTAATCCAGCGGCCCTTTTCGAAAATCGCGAAGTCTCCGCCGGCGCAACTTACAGCTACATTCGAAGCAAAACAAGTAATTCCGGACTTTTCGCCACCAAACGTTTCGGCGATTGGGCGGGGGCGGTTCGCTTCTTCCTCGTCAATTCAAACGAAATCGAAGCCCGCACAGGGCCGACGACTCAGCCCGATTACCTCTTCGATACCCATCAGCTTTACACCCAGTTCACCCTCGCGAAATCCTTCAGCGATTTCATCTCCTTCGGCGGATCGGCCAAATGGATTCACGAACGAATCGACCAGTTCGGCCGTCAGGGATGGGTTTTCGACATCGGCCTCGCCGGGGAATATGAGTTCCTCAAAGCCGGAGCCGCGGTGAACAACTTTGGCGGCCAGCAGGTCTATTTCGACCAATACCGCGAAAATTACCCGACCACTTACCGAGTCGGAATCGCCGGCGAAGTCCTCGATTACGGCCTCATAACTGTAGATTATGTGAAACCCGACCTCCTGCCCGGCTACACAGCAATAGGCGTCGAAGGCTACATTCGCGACTACATCACTCTCCGCGCCGGATACACCCCCGGTCATGACACGCGCAACATCTCCGCCGGATTTGGAGTCAAATACGCCGGCCTGCATCTCGATTATGCCCTCACCAATTACTCGGAAAACCTCGGAATGAGCCATCAGGTAACCCTCAGCTGGGCACGTTGAGGACAAAACCCGCAATAATTATTCTCCTTCTAATCGCCCTCACGGCAATCATCGCGGAGGACACCCTTCTCGTCTGGCCGCTGGCCTGTAAACCTCAGCTAACAAGCACTTTCGGCGAGTTCCGCGTCGGCCATTTCCACGCCGGAGTTGATTTCCGCACTCCCGAGGGTGAAGGGATGCCCATCTTCGCCCTCCGCGACGGCAGTATCGTCCGCGTCCGCGAAACGCCGTGGGGATACGGCAAAGTCGTCTATTACCAGATGGACGACGGTATAACAGCGGTTTTCGCCCATCTGTCGGCTTTCAGCGATACAATTGCATCCCTGATGAACGCCGAGAAATACCGCAAGAAATCGAACAATGCCGAACTCTGGTTCAAAGAGGGTCAGATTACATACCGCAGGGGCGATACCCTCGCCTTTTCGGGCAGTAGCGGAGCGGGGTCGGCTCATCTCCATTTCGAGACCCGCCAGGGAATGGATAATCCGGTCAACCCCATGGATTTGGGCTATTTCACCGCGGACACCCTTCCTCCGCAGATTCAGGAGATATGGCTGATTCCCCGTGCCGACGGCGCGCAAATCGAGGGAAAATCCGAGCCTTTCAAAATCGAAATTCCCCGGTCGAATCCAGAAAGCCGAAAAGTTAATGCCCACGGTGGGGTCTCAATCGCTGTAAACATCCGCGACAGGGAGTGCGACTCAAATTACAATTCCTTCGGCGCATACATCGTCCGCGCAATAGCGAATTCGGATACTATTTTCTATTTTCTCGCCGACACGATTTCCTACTCGACTACCCGGGAGATAGGCCTTCTGTATGAGCTTGGTCATCAGGAGGAATTCGGTTACAAACGCCCCCTCTTCCGGCTCGAAAAGCCTTTGGAGTCGAGTATTACAATGCTGAAAAGCAAGACCAGTGGCCTTCTCGAAATCGCCGAGGATACTATAAAAGTCCGTATCGAGGCCGCGGATTACGTCGGGAACATCTCCACTGCAACATTCACAATCATTCCGCAGATGAAAACCCATGTTGCCCGCGAGGTTCCGGACACCCTCGATAATTACGATGTAGCCTTCTCCCACCGGATCTTCGGCGTTGAAAACATAATCCTGAACGCCGATTTTTCCGAGAAACTCTCATCGGAACCCTATATTTTGCGGAACGAGAGCGAAATCGCCCCGGTTTCATCCTCGGATACCACTTTTTCTTTCCGGCTCTTCGATGTCGAGCCTTCGGAGATTTTCAAACTGAAAGTCGGAGGGCGGGAATGGCTTTACACTCCTACCCTCTGGCGTTTCGAATCGGGGATGAAATACGACCTCGCCGGAGAATGGAGAATCGAGATTCCGGAAAACGGCGTGTATAAACCGTTCGTGGCGAGCGATACTATTATTGCAGGCTCTCAGGGCGAAGAATTCCTCCGCCTCGACCCGGCGGGGGTGGTTCTTCGACGTTCCGCGAAACTGAGCATCGACACGTCCAATGTCGAGGCTGAGGTCGGAAAAGCATGTATAGTGCGCATCTGGAACGACGACACCTTTTTCGTGAGCAACGAGGTCGATGATGTGGGGCGCATTTTCGGCACAATCAGCGCCCTCGGAACTTTTGCCCTTGCGCAGGACACAATTGCCCCTACATTATCATTGAACATAACGGACAGCGCCGCAGTTTCCCGAAACCTGACGGCAGTGATCAAAGACGATCTCTCCGGTTTTTCCAACGACGTCCTGCCGAATAGTTACATCGATGGCGACTGGATTCCGACGGAATACGACCCGGAGAAAAATGTTTTAACTGTAGATTTGCGCGATATCGAGCCGGGGCTTCATCTCTGGAAAGTAGAAGCAATAGATGTCTGCGGAAACGCCGTGGCCGACAGCGTCCGTTTCGTGAAACGATAGGGAGAAAAAAATGAAGAAATGCCTTTTGACAGCCCTTTTAGCCTTTCTGCTAATTGTAGCCTGTGCCGAACAGAACACACCGGAACAGGTCGTGCGCGACTATTACACCGCCATGGACAACGAGGACATCGAGCTTTATATGTCCACAGTCAGCGGGCCTCGGGCGGATGTCGCCGGTGAACATCTCGCGAAATTCTTCGCCGATTACGACATCTCATACACCGTCGATACTCTCGCTCTTCTGAGCAAAGTGGGCAACGAAGCTCAAGTTCTATGCGTGGTTACAGCCATGGACGAGGGCGGCCCGAAAAAATTCACGAGCAACAGAATTTCGGTTTTGAATATGATTCGCAAAAATGGCGGCAGGTGGACTATTTACGACGCCGAGGTGTCCAAGCCAATCAAACTGGATGAGCAAGGCAACCCAATAGGCGAACCGGCAAAGAAGGACTCCCTCCTCTGGAAACTCACCCTGCCGGCGTCCTAAACCGCCATAAATGTCTCGAAATACCACCGAATAATGGTCTCGCCGTAGTAGAATGAAATCAGACCGGCGGCCATTAGAAAAGGCCCGAAGGGGATAAGCCTCTCCTCGCGGGCTTTTTTCGAAGCCGCGATGGCGATTACTCCGCCGACAGTGCCCAGAATCGAGGCGAGGAATATCGTCAGCAAAACTCCGCGCCAGCCTACGAAAGCGCCTATCATAGCGATAAGTTTGACATCCCCCAGCCCCATGGCTTCCTTCTTGAAAATCGCGCTACCCAGAACACGAACGAGATAAAGTAAGGCCGCGCCCAAAATCGCGCCTAT
>NPID01006757.1_pt1 | contig 19905 bp, 18 predicted proteins | sample 8637491 | NCBI WGS metagenome assembly NPID01 (sample SAMN07420843, study PRJNA396082) | bioreactor metagenome | isolation source: sample BA6 brine-fed electro-methanogenic bioreactor BA | place: Japan: Kochi | collected 2016-06-14 | reverse complement strand
AAACTGTAAGGGAGACAAAAAATGGCAATATGGATTATACTAGGCGTTGTAGTACTCCTCATTATGTTTGTTTGGGGCACCTACAACAAGTTGATTCAACTGAAAAACCGAATTCAAAATGCATGGGCTCAAATTAATGTTGAACTGAAACGTCGATATGATTTGATTCCCAATCTTGTGAATGCTGTTAAAGGCTACATGAAGTTTGAAAAAGAAACTCTTGAGTCTGTGATTGCAGCCCGAAATACTTGTATTAAGGCATCTGGGGTAGCTGAACAAGGAATCGCAGAAAATCAGCTTTCTGGTGCATTGCGTCAACTCTTTGCCTTAATGGAAAATTACCCCGATTTGAAATCCAACCAGAATGTCATGAAAATGCAAGAAGAATTGACCAATACAGAAAATCGCATTGCATTTTCAAGACAGTTTTTCAACGATATTGTACTTCGATTCAATGAATCCATCATGATGTTCCCAGGAAACATTGTGGCTTCTATTTTTGGATTCACAAAACAAGACTACTTTGAAGTAGACATGAACACCGTACAAAATGCCCCCACTATTGATCTTACTTTTGATTCCCCTCCTTCCACTACTTCCACTGGTGCTGATGAAAACACTCCGTAATCTTTTTAACCAAAGCCGAGGAATTATTTGATTTACGACTCTATTGCGAGGAATAAGCGAAATTCTGTTTTTTTGATGATTGGGATGACACTTTTCTCCTGTGGTGTCTGCTGGTTTGTAGGAGACTATTTTTGGGGTGAAGGTGTTATTGGATTATTGATTGGTCTTGGTATTGCAGCGATTTCTGCTTTTACCAGCTATTATGCAGGAGATTCTATTGTTCTTTCTACTGTTCGAGCAGTAAAAGCAGATCCTTATCGATACAAAGTACTGCACGATGTTGTTACCGAAATGTCTATCGCTTCTGGATTGCCAAAACCTACTGTTTATGTGTATCCTGATCCCTCGCCCAATGCCTTTGCTACAGGTCGAGATCTGCAGCATTCTTCTATTGCTGTATCGCAAGGATTACTCCAACTTTTAAATCGAGCAGAACTCCAGGGAGTGATTGCTCATGAAATGTCCCATATTCAAAATCGTGACATTCTTTTTGTTACGATGGTGTCAGTTTTAGTAGGAGCTGTAGTCATCATTTCTTCTGTTTACAGAACCTCCTTATGGTTCGGCGGAGGATCACGTAGAAGAGATGATAGCGGTGGTGAATTGTTTGCCATCATTGGGCTGCTACTCATTATCTTTGCTCCATTGGCTGCTCAGATTATCCAAATGGCGATTTCCCGACAAAGAGAATTTTTGGCAGATTCTAGTGCTGCCTACATGACAAGAAATCCAAGTGCACTTGCGGATGCCTTGCGTAAAATCTCTTCGCCACGGGCTAAACCTCGATTTACTAATGCAGCTGTGAATCCGTTGTTTATTGCCGAACCATTGAAAGGTGCACATGTTAAAGAATTGTTTTCCACTCACCCTCCCATTGAAAAAAGAATCGAGCAACTAGACAATATGTCTTATTCTGGGAGAGTTTTGATGAAGGAGGCTACTGATGCTAATTAAAATCGGTCGAGAAGTGAATCTTTTAGCATTCAGCAAGAAGTTAGAAAAAGAAGCCGGTACAGATGTCCGTAAGTGCTACCAATGCGGAAAATGTACAGCAGGTTGCCCAATGAATTTCGAAATGGATATTTCCCCTTCTCAGGTTATCCGTTTTTGCCAGTTGGGAATGGAAGAAAAAGTGTTAAATACAAGAACCATCTGGTATTGTATTTTTTGCGACACTTGCTCTACAAGATGTCCTCAGGGTGTGGACATCAAGGGCGTAATGGATGGACTACGACGAATGGCGGTAGCACGGAACATTAAGCCAAAATCTAATGTTCGCTTTTTAGAAAAGGCTTTTCAGACCATTATTTATATGTTTGGAAGAGTCTACGAACCAGGTATGGTTGCTCTTTACAATATGCGATCAGGGAACTTTCTCCATGATGTGGGATATTTCCCACTGCTTCTTTTGAAAAGAAAAATCAGCTTAAAACCTCATTTTAAAAGAGCAGGTGAAGTTCGCCAAGTAATGAAAAGAGCTAGAAAAATTCAATTGCGCAAAGCGAAAGAACAGGAGGAAGCAAAATGAAATACGGATATTATCCTGGATGCAGTGCAAAATCAACTGCTCCCGAGTTTGATGCCTCTACTCTTGCCCTTATCGACTATTTGCATCTTGATATCAAAGAATTGAAAGATTGGGTTTGCTGTGGTGCAAGTTCTTTGCATTCGGTTGACAAAGTCCTTCACACAGCTCTTTCTGCTATGACTCTTGATGCTGCCAATGCAGAGGAAAGAGATATTATGGTGCAGTGTCCTGCTTGTCTTCAGCATGTGCTAGAAGCAAAAGAAGTTTTGTCGGAAGAAACCGATTTCAGAGCAGATGTTGTAGAAGCTGTAGGAAAAGACGTTGCATCTGATATGAAAATACGTCATTTTACTTCCATTCTACATGATGAATATGGAATTGATAAGATTCGTGAAAAAGTGACTAAATCACTGGAATCTTTACATATCGCTTCGTATTATGGTTGCCTGATTGTTCGTCCCCCAGAATTAATGCAGTATGATGACCCAGAAAATCCAATGGTGATGGACAATTTAATGGCTGCTTGTGGAGCTCAACCCGTACAGTGGCCCTTTAAAACAAAATGTTGTGGTGCAGGTACTGCCATTTCAGATACTGACATATCGCTAGATTTAACCTATGAAATTTTACGTATGGCCAGAAACAATGGAGCAGATTGTATTGCAGTTTTATGTCCATTGTGTCAAAACAACCTTGATCTCAGACAAAAGCGCATTGAAGAGCGATATGGTGAGAAAATGGATTTACCTGTCCTTTACTATACACAACTCCTTGGACTGGCTTTTGGTTTGGATCCAAACATGCTTCAGTTAAACCGTTTATTCGTGAATCCTTTTCCTTTGCTGAAAAGCAAGGGAATATTGTAAAGGAGGCTGTGATGGCAAGAATTGGTGTATTTGTATGTTGGTGCGGATCCAATATTGCTGAAACCGTTGAAGTAAGTAAGGTTGCTGAGGTTTCAAAAAGCATTCCTGGTGTTGTTTATTCTGTAGACTATAAATATATGTGTTCTGATCCAGGCCAAGAACTGGTTAAGAATGCAATCAAGGAACACAATTTAACAGGAGTTGTAGTTGCTTCATGCTCCCCTCGGATGCACGAAAAAACATTCCGAAAAGCTGCTGCAGAAGCTGGACTGAATCCCTATATGCTTGAAATGGCGAATATTCGCGAACAGTGCTCCTGGGTTCATGATAACACAGACGAAGGAACACAAAAATCTATCGACCTTGTACGTATGATGGTTGAAAAAGTCAAAAGAAACAAGCCTTTGGAAGACATCAGTATTCCCGTAACGAAAAAAGCCATGGTGATTGGAGGAGGCGTAACGGGTATCCAGGCAGCATTGGATATTGCTGCTGGCGGCATACCTGTGGTGCTGGTGGAAAAAGAATCTTCTATAGGAGGGAAAATGTCTGCCCTAGACGAAACATTCCCCACCTTAGATTGTTCGCAGTGTATTCTCACACCAAAAATGGTAGAAGTTGCACAACATCCTCTTATCCAAATCATGAGTTATTCAGAGCTTGAAAAACTAGAAGGATTTGTGGGGAACTTCAAAGCAACCATTCGTAAGAAAGCACGATATGTCGATATTGATGCTTGTACGGGGTGTGGTACCTGCTGGCAAAAGTGTCCTGTCAAGGTGGATTCTGAGTTTGAACAGGGCATGGGAAAACGTAAAGCTATTTTCATTCCCTTCCCTCAGGCAATCCCCAGTAGACCTCGTATCGATGCAGAGAATTGTTTAAAATTAACCAAAGATCGCTGCGGAATTTGTGAAAAAGTCTGTCCTACGAAAGCGATTCATTACGATGATAAAGATGAGTTTATTGAAATTGATATTGGAGCAATTGTTGTTACAACAGGCTACAAAATTATGCCTGTTTCTGCTTTCCCTGAATACGGAGCAGGTCAATATGCCGACGTTGTAACGTCGCTACAATTTGAAAGAATGGTCTGTGCCTCAGGCCCGACCCTGGGCGACCTGAAACGACCCTCCGATGGCAAAGTACCGGAAACAGTCGTGTTTGTAAAATGCGTTGGCTCTCGAGACCCAGAGCATTATCATTCCTATTGCTCCAAGATTTGTTGTATGTATGTAGCAAAACAAACCATGTTGTATCGTCATAAAGTGCACCACGGTAACTGCTATGTTTTCTATATCGATGTGCGATCCAATGGGAAAAACTATGAAGAATTTGTCAGACGTGCCCAAGAGAAAGATGGAGCCCAGTATATTCGCGGACGAGTTTCAGCAGTATACAAAGATGGCGAAGATATGGTTGTCGAAGGAGCGGATACTCTGACCAATTCTCAAATCAAAATCAAATGCGATTTGGTGGTTTTAGCAACCGCCATGGAAGCACCAGATGGGATCAAAGAATTAGCTCAAAAACTAGGTATTGGGTATGATCAACACGGATTCTTAACAGAAGCTCATCCCAAACTGCGTCCTGTAGAAACAGCCACAGCAGGTGTTTTCCTTGCTGGTTGTGCTTTGAGCCCTAGAGATATTCCCGATAGTGTATCGGAAGCAAGTGGCGCTGCAGCAAAAGTTCTTGGACTTCTATCCAAAGAAACCCTTGAAAAAGAAGGTGTTGTTGCTGTTGTAAACGAGCTTACATGTGTTGGATGTCAAAATTGCATCCGAGTATGTCCATACAATGCAATTGAATTAAAAGATATTTGCAATCGACAGGGAGAATTACAACGACAAGTTGCTCATGTGAACCCAGGTCTTTGTACTGGTTGTGGAACTTGTACACCAAGTTGTCCTTCTCGAAGCATTGAACTGCAAGGTTTCCGAGATACCGAACTGTATGCAGAAATCAATGCATTAGCTGAGTTGTAGGAAGGAGATGCACATGTCAGAAAATTGGGAACCCAAAATTATTACATTTGTCTGTAATTGGTGTACGTATGCTGGCGCTGATTTAGCAGGCACTTCCAGATTTAAGTATGCGCCAAATATCCGAATCATCAAGACCCCCTGTAGCGGGAGAATCGATCCAATGTTTATTGTGTCAGCCTTTGAAAAAGGTGCTGATGCAGTTTTAATTTCTGGATGCCATCCCGGTGATTGCCACTACAATGAAGGCAACTATAACGCCAGACGTAAATTTACCATGATGAAACGATTGCTTGAAACCATTGGCGTGGATACTCGTAGAGTCATTTTTGCATGGTGTAGTGCTTCAGAAGGAATCAAGTTTTCACGATTGGTCAATGAAGTCTCTGAAAACATCAGAAAACTTGGACCTTACAACGAATATCATCAACTAAACCAGGAAGAGAGGTAGATCGATGCAAGAATTAATTCAGAAAGCAAAAGAACTGTTAGACAACAAAGAAGTCGATTTACTGATTGGATATCAAAGTGATGGAGACAAGAAAACGAAACCTTTGTTAGTGAAGAATTCACAGCAAGCGGAAAAACTTATTTTCAACGAATACTGCGTAAACAATCTTACTACCTATCTGAAAAGATCCGATGTGAAAAAGTTGAAAAAAGTTGCAATTGTCGCCAAAGGTTGTGACATACGCGGATTGGTTATGCTAATTACTGAAAATCAGATCAATCGCGATGATGTCTATATCATTGGAATGAATTGTGACCACGTTGTTTCATCAGATGGAATAGGCGAAAACGAAAAATGCAAAGTATGCAAAGTCAGGCATCCTCATGTTGCTGACATCATTCTTGGATCAGAAGTAAAAGAACGATTATCCAAAGATCAACCCATTCATCATGCTGGTCTTGAAAAATTGAATGCAATGTCACCTGAGCAGCGATGGGAATTCTGGTCTGAAGAGTTTTCCAGATGCATACGGTGTTATGCCTGTAGACAAGCATGTCCATTGTGTTATTGTGATCGATGTATTGTAGACTACAATACACCTCAATGGATTGATACTCGTTCTAACCCACGAGGGAATTTTGCATGGAATATAGTACGAGCTCTGCACCTGGCCGGTCGATGTATAGATTGTGGAGAATGCGAAAGAGTCTGTCCAGCAAACATTCCATTGATGTTGTTAAATCAATCTCTTCAAGAAGAAGCGCAAGATAAATTTGGTTGGGAAGCAGGATATGATCTTGAATCACAACCACCTTTAACCACCTTCCGCAAAGAAGACGATGAAGAATTTATTCGATAGGAGGGAATAATGGCTGAATATTACATAACTCAATCAAAAATGGATACGCTCCTAAGAGAATTAGCGAAAAATTCTGACATGGAAGTATTTGGACCCGTTAAAAAGGGAAATGATGCTTTCATTTCCAAGTTGACCGAGAAATCAGAGCTGTGCTTCGATTATTTTACAACTGTAAATTCTATCAAAGAAGCCATATTCCCAAGATTTGAACCCATTTTGAAATACAGAATTCAGACCGAGGGAATCACCCTGGAAAATCTTCCTCCTTTAAAACCACTTGTCGTTTTTGGTGGGCATCCATGCGATGCTGCTTCTATCCCAATCATGAAAGATCTTTTTAACTGGGATTACAAAGACAAATTCTATCTTCAACGTATGGAAAATGTTGTGATTATTACATTGGCCTGCGATGAAAAAGACAAGGATTGTTTCTGTACTTCTCTTGGAGGTTCTCCCCATGGAGAAGCAGGTTCCGATCTACTACTGGAAAGGGTTACCAAAGATGGATGGCAAGTAAAACCCATCACAGACAAAGGAAACAAGTTCATTAAAGACCATGAAAGTTTCTTTAAAGAAAAACTCACGCCCGAAAAAGGCTATCCAAAACTTCAAGACAAAGATGTTCCCGTGGTGTTTGAACCTAAGAGAGTGAAACAGAGGATAGAAAAGAACTTTGAAAATCCCTTATGGGAAGAATTAGCTTCAAATTGCTGGAGCTGTGCAGCTTGCACTTTTGTTTGCCCAACATGCCATTGTTTTGATATCACCGATGACGCCACAATGTGGCAAGGTGTTCGTACAAAAAACTGGGATGCCTGCACACTGCCTTTCTTCACAAAACATGCCTCAGGACACAATCCACGAAGTGAATCGTATGAACGATACCGACAGCGTATCTCTCACAAATTCAGCTACTACATTGATTTGTTTAATCACGTATTATGTACGGGCTGCGGCCGATGTAGTCGAGTTTGTAAAGCTGGTGTGAACATCTTGGATATCCTGAAAAGAATTGATGAAGAATCTACAAAAGGAGAGAAATAATGCCCGAGAATATCTATGAACCCTATTTGATGGAAATCACAGAGATACTACAAGAAACTCCTGATACGCAGACTTTTCGATTGGTTTTCAAAGATCCTGCTGTGAAAGAACAATTCTCATTCAAATCCGGTCAATTTGGTTTGTATTCTGCTTTTGGATCAGGTGAATCTACATTCTGTATTGCTTCTCCTCCTACTCGTAAAGACTATATCGAATGCACCTTCCGAACAACTGGACGCGTCACAACCGAACTAGCCAATATGAATGTTGGTGATACAATCGGATTCCGCGGACCCTACGGTAATTTTTTCCCCCTCGAAGAAAAGTTTTATGGGAAGAATATTACATTTGTTGCCGGTGGAATCGGACTTGCTCCCGTTCGATGTGTGATTTGGAATGTACTGGATTTGCGTGATAAGTTTAAAGATGTCCATATTGTGTATGGTGCAAGAACCTATTCTGATTTGGTGTATAAACACGATCTTAAAGAATGGGAAGACCGTAAAGATGTTCATTTGGTCAAAACCGTAGATCCCGGTGGAGACGCCCCAGAGTGTGGCTGCACTATAAAATGGGATGGATGTGTAGGTTTTGTTCCAACAGTACTTGACCAATCGGATATCAAGGGTGGAAAAGACGATATTGCTGTTGTCTGCGGACCCCCCATTATGATTAAATACACCTTGCCGGTACTGGAGAAAATGGGTTTTGTTCCAGAAAACATCTACACTACACTCGAGAACAAGATGAAATGCGGCTTGGGGAAATGTGGTCGATGTAATGTCGGGAACTTTTATGTATGTAAACATGGTCCTGTCATTAACTATGCCGACCTGTCGAAGCTTCCTCAAGAATACTAGAAGCTACAAAAACAGAACAAAAAGCGGAGGTAATTAAGCCTCCGCTTTTTGTGTTCGTAATAGCAATTTTGTAGAACAAGAAAGAAGTACAATGGATTTCTTAGAGTCTTTTAAAATTCCTCAGGTTGAGTATGGTCCAGTACCGGTATGGAACTGGCAAACCAACTCCTCCATGAATAGTTTGTTAAAAATGATACAGGAATATGCTTCTCATGGTATACATGAGTGTGTTGTGGATGCGAAAGTTTTAACCAATTTTTCTTCAAAAGAGAAGCAGAAGCTTTTTACTCTTTGTACTTCTTCCAACTTTTCATTGTGGCTCTATTTACGGGGGTGGATTTACACACCTCATTCAGAACTCAATTTTTCTACTCTGCGTCTATTGCGATATCCAATTTTGGAAAACAGAGTTCTGAATTTGGCACAATACGATGGAAATGTACGGGCAATTTTTTTGCAAAAGGGTGATGAATTTAAGCATATTCCAAATGTGTCCAGCCAGGATCAAGTAGTTCTGCTANNCAAGAAGAAGATTTTGTACCCTCTACAGAAGAAATTACAGATCTGGACTACTATATTCATTTATACGAAAACGAGTTTAACCATGTGATAAAGGGATTGTTTGTTGATCCTATCGGATTTTACCGTTTTGTTCGAGACATTGCATCACAGTCCAATGGGAAAAAAGTGTTGTGGAATTCTGATCTGGTTGCTTCTGAACAAAACCAAAAAGATACCATTGATATTCGACATATCTATCGACTTTGGATTGATGAACCAAATCGTATTAGTCGATTTCGCGTTCAGTATTATACAGCACTTAATAGTTTGTTTAAAAAGCATTATTCAAAACCAATTTTGCAGCGATGCAAAGAAAAAAATATTGAAGTCATTGGAAGATTCCATTTTGATGAATTTTTAAACGAATCTATTCAAAATTATCGGCATTCCGATATTTCGACCGCGATTTTTTCGTATGCGGAAAAACTAACTAGTTCTGCTTCCTGGATTAATAAAGAAAAAAGGACGATTTCAGAAACCTATGCCTTTAGCCAATGGGAACCAACACTTCAGCAAATGAAAGCAAATGCTGATTGGGAATTTCTCAAGGGAATTGACAAGGTTTTGTTATATGGCGATCCGGATGATCCGGATGTATCAAAATACTCCTACTGGGAGCACTTCAAAGTATTCTCTGATTATGTCAAAAGAATGGGATACATATTGTCCAATAGCGAGCGTTTATGTAAAGTTGGAGTGTACTACCCCATAAAAAGTTCATACGGTCTTATGGTACCTAATCGTTGGGACCAGGTAGATATTTTGGAATCTTTGCTTAGTGAGCTTTCAAATTTATTATTATCGCATCAGATGGATCACAACTTCCTCAATCATGAGAAATTGATGGAGGAAGAGCTAGAATTTACCATGATTATTTTCTGCCGTTGTAGCTGCTTGTATCTTTCTGAGCTAAAACGGCTTCAACGATATGTGGATCAGGGTGGAAGTGTGTTGTTTTTACATACACTTCCTAGCATTAGCGTAAACGAGAAAAACCAGGACGAATTTGATGTGGCCATAGCAACCCTTTTGCAATCAGATAAAGTTCAGTTTTTCTCACAAAATGAGATCACCAATCCACTTACTTTCTCTATGAATCCCAGGCCTATTTTCCAAGCATTTCAAGACCATAATATCGGATCAGAGGTTCGTTTACTTGATCCCGATCCCAACATTCATATTATCCATCGCATCAAAGATAACAAAAATTTCTATTTTGTTGCGAATCTTGGATCGAGCGTTATTAATAATGCTTTAATTTTTCCCGATCAGCATAAATTAGAAATGTGGAATGCAGAAAATGGTCGAGTCCAGCCTATTCGAATTCGTTACCACGAAAAGAAAGACGTGTATTCTGTTCAGTTGTACCCTCATGAATCTAAATTGTTTGTACACGATCCTTTAAAGGATATTGTTCCATCCTCTGTGTTTGTTTTCCAAAATGGGAACTACAAGATTGGGGGCATTCCTCTAACAGTGAATGGAATTCCTTCATCTTTTGTTTTGCGAGGAGACTGGGAGATTTCCATCAATGGCGAGGAACCTTTTGTTTCCAATCTTTCATCCTTGCAGCAGCTATACGTTGACCAAGATGGAGTTTTTAAGGTTGTATACAAAAAAGATTTTATTGTTCCCAACGAATATTTGCATTTTGGTTTGGTTGTTGACCTGGGACAAGTGCGCGATAATGCTGAACTGTATTTCAATGGAAAATTTTATGGACTTCGCTGTTGGCCCGCATATCGTTATCAGATTTTTAAAGCACTACAAAGAGGAGAAAACTCTATTGAAGTCCGTGTAACAGGAAAGATTCCAAAACAAACCATTGGATTAAACCGTAGAGAGGGCTTAATGGGTCCTGTTCAAATTATACCTTACCAAGCACTATAATGGAGTAATAATGAAAGAAGAATTGGTTCAAATTTTAGTTGATAATGGGGACATAGCAGGTTTGTTAAGTCTCCTGCGAGATCCCCGATACCCCTATCGTCTTGAAATTGTCAGGGCATTGAGCAAGATGAAAGATCGAGAAGTGTTTCAAGCTTTGATTGATGTTCTTCGTGTTGACCCTTCTGAAGAAGTACGCAGTACAGCTGCAGAAACCTTGGGGTTTACGAAAAACATTTCTGCTTTAACTCCGCTGATCACAGCGCTGAAAGATCCTTCCGGGATGGTTCGGGCAAAAGCAGCACAAGGACTTGGACGATTGGGTGATAAGCGAGCAGGAACACAATTAATGAAAATTTTGGAAGACCCACATCCAGCTGTTCGTAGAAATGCAGTACATGCTTTAGGGGTAATTGAGTATACCAAAGCTTTCACCAGTATTTGTAATCTTTTGGACGATGAGGATCTTTATGTAAAGTCAAACGCAGCAGGCGCGCTGGGTAGATTGGGTTGCCAAAATGGAATTCAGGTGCTGAAGAAGATCTTGCAGGATCCATCTGATAAGATTGTACGATCTGCTATAGAAGGCCTTGGAAGACTTTTGTATCAAGACTCTTTGGATGTTTTGGAAGAATTTGAAGCATCGAAACAGTGTCCACCCCGAATAGAAAATGTTCTCAGACAAACCATTCAACGATTGGCGACAAAATTGGGGCAGAAGGAAATGCAAGATATGGTTGATGATATCAAGCAAAACGATGCCAATGTAACATACAAAAACTTTAAAGAAATCATTGACAAAATCAAAAATGAAGACCTTTAATACTTTAATTGTTGGTGCTGGTCCAGCAGGAATGATGGCTGCAATAGAAGCAAGCAAAAAAGGAAGTGTTTGTATTGTCGACACCAATTCTGCTCCAGGAAAGAAGCTTCTTCTCACCGGAGGAGGTCGGTGCAATATTACAACCAACCAATCGGTCAAAGATTTTTTATTGGGAATTCCTCACCATTCCGCATTCCTATATTCTTCGCTTCATCAGTTTTCTCCGTTGGATACTCTTCGGTTTTTTCAAAGCCGAAACGTACAGCTGAAAATCGAAAAAAACAATGCTGTATTTCCTGTTTCCGATAAAGCGGAAACAATACGATATTGTCTTGAAGAAGAACTGAAAAAAAAGCATGTTTTGTTTCGTCAGGCTACTGTACAAGATATTCAAAAGAACGATGAAACCTTTACCATTACTGCACAAGAAGGTAGTTTTACTACTACCTGGAAGTCACGGTTCGTCATTGTGGCGACTGGTGGGAAAAGTTATGCGCACACTGGTTCTACAGGATTTGGATATACACTTGCACAGCAATTGGGACACACAATAGTACCTACTGAACCTGGATTGGTACAACTTGTGGTGGATTCTAATCCTTGGAAAGATTGTCAGGGGATTTCACTTTCTAATATTGGGCTGCGCTGGAAAGAAGAGAAAAAATATCTTCAAGGAGATTTTTTATTCACCGAAAAAGGATTTTCTGGTCCAGTGGTTTTTGATATGAGCTTGGATTTCTTTACAGAACGTGTGCTTTGTATTGATTTTTTACCGCATTGTTCCATGGAAGAATGGGCACAGAAAGTACAAGAATGGCGCACTGTTCACTCAAAAATGCAAATTACAACCTGGCTTCAGCAGTGGTTTCCTAAAAAACTTGTCTATGTTTTGCTGCATCAGATTGAGTTTTCAGAAACCATCACAGGAGCAGAGTTTTCAAAGAAAGAAGATGCAAAGCTGTGGACTTACCTTCGCGGAGGAAACGAGAATATCGTTCGTAAAAGCTCCATTGAAAAAGCAATGGTCACATTGGGCGGGGTACATTTAAAAGAAATCCACCCTGGGTCTCTTGCATCGAAAATTCAACCTGGGTTGTTTTTTGCAGGAGAAATTTTAGATATTGCAGGTAAGACTGGCGGCTATAATCTTCAAATTGCTTTGTCCACCGGTTTTGTAGCAGGACAATTAAACACAACATCAAATCGAGGTGAAAAATGAAAATTCGAAACCTATTCTATATGGTGATTCCCGCCCTTGTTATTATTTTATTGGTCGGTTGCGGTCGTAAGCCCAAAATATTGGTATGGGAAACCAATGTTGGCACTATTGAGATAGAATTGTATCCATGGGTTGCACCCAAAAATGTTGCCAATATTGTTCAGTTAACAAAAGATGGATTTTACGATGGGAAAAGGTTTCATCGTGTCATATCTGGAGAAGTCATTCAAACAGGAGGCTTTGACCGAGGAAGTAGTTCCATGGATGTATTGGATTACAAGATACCGGATGAAATCAATCCCAAGGATTTAAAACTATCCGATGAGCTGATTGTGCAATACGAAGAAGCCGGGTATGTGTTTAATTATAAAGTTCGTTCCATGCCGCTTCGTTATGGAGTAATGGCCATGGCTAATCAAGGACCCGATACCAATCAATCTCAAGTATTTATCGTAACAAATCCAAATGGACTTCAATATTTGAATGGTCGATATACTCCTTTGGGGCAAGTCATACAAGGAGTTGAAGCCATGGAAATCATTGATGAGGCTGCAACAGATAAATTTGATGAACCCCTTGAAGAATACTACATTGAGAAGGCGTACATTCGATAAAAAAATTCTTTCCAGTTAATTCGAAGCTACGATGATCCGCTTTCTTTCTTGATCAATTTCAGCGATGGTCAATTCTACGGATTGCCCGATTGGATACAATCGAAAGGCCTTTTCAAGAGGAATTTTGAGTGGCATAAACCCGCTGCTTTCGCAGCCAATATCAAAGAAGATTCCAAAATCAGTAATGTTCGTGCTGCAGCCGCTAATCTGCATACCAGTGTGTAACTCTTCCAGGCTAAGACAAGTAGCCTGATGAGGAGGTTCTTCTAAGGTGTCTCGGAAATCTCCGTCTCGGAGAAGTAGAAATGCAAGAATCTGTTCTACAGATTCTTTTGTTGCATCATTTTCGCTGCAAAATGATGTAGTGGGAAACGATTGTAGCTTTTCTTCTACCCACGTAGACTTTTGTGCATAATCGTGTAAGGATACCTGAACATAGGCAAGAATTTTTTTAGCGAAATCGTACGACTCTGGATGCACCATTGTGTTATCAAGAATGCATTCCCCATCAGGGATACGACAAAAACCAGCACATTGCTGGAATGTTTTTTCTCCGATGCCACGAATCAAGCGCAACTCAGATCGATTTTTAAAAATTCCCTTTTCATTTCTATGTTGAATAATTTTTTCTGCAATAGAAGTTGAAATACCAGAGATATGTTGGAGCAGTTCAACAGATGCAGTGTTCAGATTAATCCCAACTTTGTTGACTGCCATTGATACTTCCCCTGCTAGATATTCTTTGAGTTGGCCAGCAGTGATATCATGCTGGTACATCCCGACCCCAAGAGATTCTGGAGGAATTTTTAGAAATTCAGATAAAGGGTTTTGTGCTCTTCGGGCAATAGAGATGGCACCGCGGTATAGTACATCAATATGAGGGAATTCTTTCCTGGCTTTGTCAGATGCTGAATATATGGAAGCTCCTGTTTCAGATACTCGGCGAAACCCTACATGGCCATTTCTTTTCTCGATCCATTGAGCAATTACCTGGGAAACTTCAAAACTAGCTGTACCATTCCCAATGACAATGAAAGTAAATGGTATGGTTTCCATACATCGATCCAAAATTTGAAAGGTTTGTTGGATTTCCTTTTGTGGAGGGGCAGGAAACATCAATCCTATGTCGCGCAGATCTCCTTTTTCATCAATAAGAGCCCACTTCGAACCCATTTTGAAACCAGGATCAATTCCTACAATAGGTTGGCTTCCCAATGGTTTTTGTAAGAGCAGTGAACGAAGATTTTTTCCAAATACGATTAGACTACGATTCTGGGCGTATTTTAGAAGTTCTGTGCGCAGTTGTCGAGTAACGCTAGGTAAAATCCTTTTTTGTAAAGCAATTCTACCGATCTCGACAATTTCTTTTCGGTAGGGGTGATGAGGGGAGACTATAGGGTATCGATCGAGAATCCGTTCTACCCATTGATTAGGCTGCGTGAACTGAACTTTGAGTGCCTTCTCTTTTTCTCCTCGAAAGATTGCCAGTAATTGGTAAGGTTTGCAATTCATCAGAGGACAGGTGAAGTGGTGATAGCGTTTATAGGTTTGCCCAGGGTCTTTGTCTTGTTTTGCTTCAGTAACGATACTGGAATATCGCTTTTGTATACGGTACAGCTCTTGATGATATACAGGCTGTAATACAAAATCTTCCTCGATTAGTGAACATATTCCTTCCCAAACAGCTTTTTCATCTGGATAATCGCCAGAGATATACGATGAGAGGGGTAAAGAGACTGTTGTTCTTGCTTTTACAATTCGCTCTTTCAATTTCTCCAAGCCAGCTTTTCTTGCTTTTTCTGCTGCGGTGATTCGAGGTTGCTTATAGGGCTGGTAGATTGCTTCAAGTTCTTCTATGGTTTGTGAATTTTTTAGACGTTCTTCAAGAAGGGGATACAGTCGTTCTTTTTTCTGAAGAATGTTCAGCACCGACTGTTTTCTTTCTTTCAGTTCAATGCGAGTATCTGCCCACTGGAAAATATCTCGCAATTCTTCATCGGACAAATTTTTTGTGGTTTCTTTTCGATACCGGGCAATAAAAGCCAAACTGCACCCTTGTTCTCGCAAAGTTAGCGCAGCTTCTATCCGAGTATGGGCAATACCCATTTGCTGCGAAATATAGTGTATATCTTGTTGTTCTACATGAGTCGACTCTTGGTTCATGGCACTCCTTTCATAATAATGTTATAATGAACATGTCCAAATTCAAAACTTGGAGGGATCTTATGAAAGGATTTACGTTTGAAAAAGCATTTGCTGAAGGTTTTTATTTTCTTTCTCGGGTAGGTCGCCGATGTAAGTTATTGTGGGGATTGTTTTTTGCAATGTGGGGATTGTTTCTGACTAGCACAATACTAAACAACACAGTTACAAAAACTTTGCTCCAGAACTATGTTTCGCAAAACTATTCCAATCTTGATCTGGGCATCGTAGGAGCTGCAGATCCAGCTGTTTTGGAGTCTGTATTGGGAGTTGTTACAAGTCCATGGTTTTATGTCCCACTGCTGATTGTTGCTATATTCACCACAATCATCGAGATTTTGCTTCGCAGAGCTGCCATTCTATCTCATCGTTTTTCTGGAGAAGATATCGAACCAAGTTTTTTTAAAGTACCCTGGAAAGTGATTCTAAACTATTTCTGGCTTATGCTTCTTTTTGGGCTCCTCCAAACTGCTGGAATACTTTTATTCATAATACCTGGCATTATTTGGTCAGTAACGTATGCATTTGCACCCTTTATGCTCCTGGATAAACAAAAAGGGACCATCCATGCGTTTCGCATGGGTCATCGACTGATTGATGGTGTTCGATGGAGATTTTTCTTTTCTGTTCTGTTAATCGGAGTCATTGGGGGTATTTTTGTATCTGTTCTAACAACCCCTTTTACCATCCTGTTTCCCGAATCAATCACTACTCAATCGTGGTTTTCTTTTCAAAATATTTGGAGCACTTTTCTCACTACCTTTGTTACTTTTTATAGTATTTTCTTTGCTGCATCCATTTACCGACAATTGATTGAAAGTATAAAGTACAATCCTGCTATTGATCCAATATTTGTCCAAGATTATTTTGTGCCTAAGGATTCTTCTCAGGTGCAACCTCCAGACAATGTGGAAGAACCTGCTATTGACGATTATCAAGAGTAGTACAATACCTTTTTGGGATCTTTTTTTGAAATTTATTGGAAAAGCTGAAAAAAGTGTTACAATTTCTACTAAAGAGAAAGAATCCTCTTTTGTCTTCATCAAAACACCCCATGGGCTCCACGCGCACCCAAACGAGGAGCCCCTTTTTTTTGGATGTAAGAACATGAAAACGGTTCGTTTTTTTTCAGTTGTTTTACTATTCATCGTTTTCTTTGGCTTTTCATTTGGTTGTGTTTCTGAAAAGAACCTATATAATGCTCCTTCTCCGTTTTTAGTATCGGAGCTTCCAGCTTTACCCTCTTTGTCATGGGACGATTTACCAGAGGATGAAACCAGAGCGTTTTATCACTGGGCAGACTACTACCTACAGCAAAGTGTAAAAATACAGTTTTTTTCAATAGAAGAAGTTCAAACACCTGCAGCATCCTTGACAAAAGCTCAATTTCTTTCAAAGCTTTGCAGGTGTATCGATATGCCCACCAAGATATCGGGTGATATTCCCTATGACGATGTACCAAAGAATACTCCATTATATGACGACATTGCATTGGCTGTCCAGGTTGGTATTCTTGATATTCCGGAAGCAGATGACCTTCATAAACCTTCTTTTCATCCCCAATCTCCTATTACCAGATGGGAAGCCGCTATCTGGCTCACAAATGCCAAACAAGTAGAATTCTCATACTATCAGGAAAACGTACTGTATATTTTTACACAAGATGGTCTTTCGGGATTTCCTTCTGAAAGAGCAAGACTAGCAATAGGAGTTAGCCTGCATCCTGCTCATCAACTCCTCCCCTATCGCTGGTCGGTCAACCATGAATATCGATTGGCAAAACCTTTTGGTTTATTGAATGTTGCTGAAGCAAGCTTTGCTTTGTTTCATTTTCTTTTTCCACCACAGTCTGATTCCACCATACGAATTGCAAAACAAGGACAGGTTGAATTTGAGCAACCAATCACAAAAGAAAGCTTTGAGTTGCTATCACCTTATGTATATACACCAGCCANNCCATAAGCCAGCGTGATATGAATTGGGGATATTCACCACTACTTGTGACAGAGATTCCCTCAGTGGATACCGGAAGCTTGCGTTTTCTAGATGATGGCCGGGTGCAATGTATTTACACGATACGTGATCATCTGATGTGGTCTAACAACGACCCAATTGTTGCCCAGGATGCTATCACGGGATTTCAGTTCGCTAGGCATTATTTACAGGCTTCGGTTCCTTTTGATTGGCTGCTGGGTATAAAAGTAGAAACACCTAATTCAGTATTGGTGACATGGAAACGACCTTTTTATGGAGTGGAACGTGCATTCTTTCTATATCCTCAATCGTTAGCATTTCCGCTTTTATGGGATGATTATCAACATTGTGCACCATTTTTGATCGATTACTGGAATGATCAAACTCTTATCCTTACAGAGAATGGAAGATCGGTAACAGGATGTATCCCAAATGCTTCTATTCGTATTGATTTTGTCCAGCAATCCCTTCCTACCATGGAAGAATACGATATGATGGTCCCAGCTCAATATGACGATTTGAGTAACCCTTTTGATACCAACAAAGACCAACAGGACGAGAGTAGAGTTTTGGTTGCACCTTCTATGCAGTGGGAACATATTGATTTCAAGTTACCCAACAAAATCTTAAACGATACATCCCTCCGAAAAGTTCTTTTTGATGCGATTTCTGTGCCCACCCTAAACAAAGAAGTCTGGCATGGACATGCAACGATATCTTCAGGTTGGTTTTTACCTTTGCATCCTTCATTGCAAAAAGAGGGGTTCATTTCCAGAAACGTCATCGAGAATGATCCAATGCTTATAGAGGAAACGATTCAACTTATCGTCTTATCTGCAGACGAAAAGAGAAAAAAAACTGCACAGTATATCGAGCAAAAATGGGAGTCTGTTGGACTTAAGGTAAACATTGAATACCACCCCAAGGAATCTTTTTACAATTTGCTTGCATCACCCTCCAAAGAGGTTCCAAGAGCTTTTCTTTATGCCTGGATTTTTACACCAGAATCCAATCTTTTCTCCATCCTTCACTCAAGCTGTATCCCAGGCGTAAAAAACCATCAGCTCAGTGAGAATTATACTGGCTTTCAAAATGCTAAGGTGGATGCATTGCTCGTAAAGACCTTGTCAGAACCCAATGCTGAAAAAAGAGCACAGTTTCTGCGAGATATTCAATTTGAAGCAATGCAAGATGTACGGACCATTCCCTTGTTTTATGTACCTACAATCGCGATATGTTCCAGTCAAATGCAGGGTATTATGATTCCACAATCTGGAATACCGATCGATTGGGCTCCCTATAATTGGTATCTTTTTACATCAAAGGAGTAGTGTATGAAAGAGTTGCACATTTCATTAGACAATTTGGCAGAAGTACTTCCAGAAGATTTAACAGAAGAGCAAAAAGCTCGCGTGAAAACTTTATTTTACAAAAAACTATCTCTTGAAGCCCATTCATTCTATAAAGGGAAAATGCAAACCTTTCCAAAAGCAGGTGTGTTTGGATTTAACTGGTTCAATGCCTGGTATACACCAGGAGTTTCCAGCATCTCCACCGCCATTCGTGACAATAACGATATATCATTTTCAACCTCCAACCGAGGCAATCTGGTAGGGATTGTATCGGATTCTACCAGGGTATTGGGCGATGGTGATGTTACTCCTTCTGGAGGATTGGGTGTCATGGAAGGAAAAGCTTTTCTAATGAAATATCTAGGAGGTGTAGATGCAAATGCTCTTTGCATTGATAGTCGCAACGAAAAAGGAGAACCAGATCCTGCTATTGTGATTGATTTTGTGAAGCGCATACAACATAGCTATGGAGCAATCAATTTAGAAGATATTTCTCAGCCCAATTGTTATCAAATTCTTGATACGCTTCGGGAAGAATGCAATATCCCGGTTTGGCATGACGATCAGCAAGGCACTGCGTGTGTCATTTTAGCTGGTCTTTTGAATTCACTTATTTTAGCTGGAAAAGAATTAGACAAAGTTCGTATTGTTTTTAATGGAGCTGGTGCTGCGAATATGGCAAACGTACGACTCATTTTAGCAGCAGGAGCAAAGCCAGAGAACATTTCTATGTTTGATGTATCGGGTGCTTTGAATCCTACCCGTAAAGATTTTATGGATGATCCTCGATACTACGCCCATAAAAAGATTTGTGAAACGACGAATCCTCAAAATTACACAAATCTTGCACAAGCTCTTGTTGGAGCAGATGTTTTAATTTCCTGTTCGAAGCCAGGACCAGGTGTAATCAAAAAGGAATGGGTGTCTTCCATGAATGAAAAATCTATCATTTTTGCTTGCGCCAATCCTGTCCCAGAAATCTACCCCTACGAAGCCAAAGAAGCAGGGGCTTTTATTGTGGGTACAGGAAGAGGCGATTTTCCTAATCAAATC
>NPID01001883.1_pt1 | contig 19910 bp, 15 predicted proteins | sample 8637491 | NCBI WGS metagenome assembly NPID01 (sample SAMN07420843, study PRJNA396082) | bioreactor metagenome | isolation source: sample BA6 brine-fed electro-methanogenic bioreactor BA | place: Japan: Kochi | collected 2016-06-14 | reverse complement strand
TACTTTTTTATTTTATAAATTTCATTTTGGTCAAAAAAAAACCTCCAAGGGAAGAATCCAATGGAGGTTTATAAATTAAATTACCTTCAATTTTTATCTTTCCCTAACGGGCAGGAATTAGCACCTTTCCTAAACGGATGGTTGCCAAGGTGTCACAGGGCCTGTTCCCTCGACCTTTCTAGATAAAATCTATTTTCAAATTAAATAAAGAACTTGTTTCAACAATTATCGAATAATTGAGGGCGAAGTTAAGTCAAAAAAGATTGCTTGTCAAGAAAATATTTTTTACACCTAAAAATTATTCGGTATAACCTTTTGCTTTAAGAAGCTCAGCTGCCAGTATTGTTCCGCCTGCCGCACCTCTAACAGTATTATGTGAAAGTACAACAAATTTGTAATCGAAAATTGAACATTCTCTTAATCTGCCTACACTTACCGACATTCCATTCCCCATATTTCTATGAGTTTTAGGCTGTGGATGTTTTTCATTTTCACAATAAATTATAGGATTTACAGGTGCAGATGGTAAATTTAATTCTTGTGGAATTCCTTTAAAGTTTTTCCAAACATTAATTATCTCTTCTTTGCTAGGTTTTTTCTTGAATTTAATTTGTACGGCTTCCAAGTGTCCGTCTTGTACCGGCACTCTATTACATTGTGCACTAACTTTAATGTCAGTGTTAACTATTTTTTTATCTTTTATTTCACCAAGAATTTTTAATGGTTCGGTTTCCATTTTATTTTCTTCACCTGAAATAAACGGAATAACGTTATCGAGTATATCCATACTGGGAATACCCGGATATCCGCCTCCTGAGATTGCCTGCATTGTTACTACGTTTACCGATTCTATTCCAAAATTATCTTGAAGCGGTTTTAATGCCATTACTAAACCGATTGTTGAACAATTTGGATTTGTTACAATAAATCCTTTCCCAAATCTCTGATCTTTTACAATTTCTAAATGATCTGCATTAACTTCTGGAATTAAAAGTGGAACATCTTCATCAAATCTGTGATTCCGTGCATTACTGATTACGTAATAACCAGCTCTTGCAAAATCAGCTTCTATTTCTCCGGCTACCGAAGCATCCAAAGCAGAGAACACAAACTTTGATTTAAGAATTGGTTCACAATTTTTAACTTCAAGCTCAGCAACTCTGTCGTTCAATGGAGTCTGCATAATCCAGTTAACAGCATCTTTATATTTTTTCCCTGATGACTTTTCAGATGCAGCTAATTCAGAAATTTCAAACCAAGGATGATCAGATAGCATTTCAATAAACTTTTGACCTACACTTCCTGTAGCTCCTAATATGGCAACTTCAATTTTCTTTTCCATTTTTTTATCCTAAATATTTTGATACTTTTATTAAATCTGAAAATATTCCGAAAGCAGTATATTCTGCTCCAGCCCCTTTGCCTCTAATTACAAGGGGATAAGGAGAATGATTCTTTGTTTCAATAAGAACGATATTTTCTGTTCCTTTTAAGTTGAAGAAAGGATGAGATGAATCAATTTCATTCAAACCTACTTTAGCCTTCCCGTTTTTATAGGATGCAAAATATCTTAATACTTTATTATTATTTATTGCGGATTTATTTCTATCCATTAAATGATTTTCATTCTCTTTTAATATCTGCATAAATTCATCAACACTGCAGTCTCTAGCATTTTCTGGGACTAAACTCTCGACCTCAATTTCAGAAAGCTCCATTTTCACACCGGATTCCCTAATTAAAATCAATAATTTCCTTGCCATATCAAGTCCATTCAAATCATCTCTTGGATCTGGTTCAGTAAATCCTTTTTCCTTTGCCTCAAAAACAATATCACTGAATTTTTTGTCTGCTTCAAATGAATTCAATATATAACTTAAGGTTCCGGAAAGAACACCTTCAATTTTGATAATTTCTTCTCCACCTTGAATTAATCCTTGAATAAGATCGATAACCGGGAGTCCCGCACCAACATTGGTTGAATACATGAACTGAACATTATTCTTTCTTGCTTTATTCCTTATCGTTTCCCATTTCTCAAATGATAATGTATTTGCAATTTTATTTGGTGTAATAACAGAAATATTGGAATCCAATATAAATTCATAATGCTCTAGTACTTTATCTGTTGCAGTACAATCAATAAAGATTGAGTTTGCCAAATTCATCTCACGCATCGTATTTATAAACGATTCTATGTTTGAATCAATCTCACTGTTTAATAAAGAATTTTTCCAATTTAACAAATCGATTCCATTCACATCGAAATACATTTTTTTGCTGTTAGCAATTCCAATAATATTTGCATGAGAATGAAGCTTCTTGAATAAAAATTCTTTCTTCTCTTTTATATATTCTATAAAAGCACTTCCAACCAGTCCTGTTCCAATAATAAAAATATTTAATTCTTTTCTTGTTGAAAGAAACATCGCATCATGGATTACATTTAGTGCTTTAGACAATTGAGATTTCTTAATTACAAAAGATATATTCAGTTCCGATGAACCCTGAGCAATCGCTTTCAAATTAACACCGTTTTTTCCTAATGCCTGAAATACTTTTCCTGATATACCGGGGGTCTCTCTCATATCTTCACCAACCACAGCTATCAATGATAAATCGGTCTCGGGATAAATTTTATTTACAATCTTATCTAAAATTTCTAATCGTAATTCATTTTCAATTACAGCTTTTGCTTTTTCAGTAGTTTCGGGAAGAACACCAACACAAAGACTAATTCCAGATGAACCTTGAGTAATTATCAAAACCGGTATTTGATATTGTGAAAGTGACTTGAATACTCTTGATACTATTTCCTGACTTCCGGCTAAACCGCTTCCTTCAATTCTTATTAAGGAAATATTGTCAATTGAAGAAATTCCTTTTGCACTGAATTTTAAATGAGGTTCTTTGGATAAAATTACTGTTCCTTTAAAACTAGGATTAAAAGTATTTCTAATTCTTATTTTAATATTTTTTTCAAGTGCTGGCTGCATTGTAGGTGGATGAATTACTTTTGCTCCGAAATACGACATCTCCATAGCTTCTTGATAAGTCACAGCTTTAAGTGGAATTGCATTCTTAACTTTTCGTGGATCAGCAGTCATAATTCCATTTACATCTGTCCAGATTTCTATCTCTTCTGCATTAAGAGCCGCACCAAAAATTGCGGCAGTATAATCCGATCCGCCTCTGCCAAGTGTTGTAATTTCATTATCAATTGTTGAAGCAATAAATCCGGTGATTATCTGCATTTTATCATGCAATGCAAAATAATCAGATATATTTTTGTTGGTTTGTTCAAATAAAACTTTTGCACTTCCATAATTATCATTCGTCTTTACAAGTTTCGATGCATCAAGGTATTCAGCAGTTATACCGGCATGATTAACCGCTTCAGCAATAATTGTATTTGATAGTCTTTCACCAAAACTAACAACTAAATCTTTTATTCTGGGTGAAATATCTTTAAGTAAATATATTCCATGAATGAGATCATGCAGCTCTTTAAATAACAATTCAACTCTTTCTTTAATCTCAGAATTTTTAGCTGGAATTAATTCTTCAATTGTATTGAAATGCTTTAATCGAATATTTTGATATAATCCCAAATAAGAAGAATCCTGTTTGGAAGCGATTTCGCTTAGTTTAAGTAAATTATCAGTTACAGTTTGAAAAGCAGAAAAAACAACTGCAATTTTTTCATTGTTCTTATGATAACTTTTTAAGATTTCTATAACAGATTTTATTCTTTCTGCGCTTCCTACTGACGATCCACCAAATTTTAGGACTTTCATTTTTACCTTCATATTAAAAATTTAGCTGCAATAATAGCAAGATAATTCTCTTGGTTCAACACAATGAATAATATAAATGCAATTAAAATTCCATCCCTAAAAAAATCTCTGAAAAATTAAAAGGAAATAAAAGTCACGTAAACCCTTATAAATAAAGGAGTTTACTGACTTCATGTTTAGGTTAATAATTGAATCTTTTCACTAAAAATTATTTTTCTAAAAAATATTAGCTTGACAAAAAAGATTTAATGACTTAGTTTTGTCCCTAATCAATTATGAATAGCACAAAAAGAAATATCGAATCTACTAGAAATTTAACTTTGCAAAAAAGTAAAGTTCGTGCTATTGATGCATCAGAAGTAAGAAACCTATCTTTAGATATTCAACTCGTAGGGATTATCGGACTTATTATTAGCATTATTCTCCTTATTAACATTATTATTCTCATTGGCTAATAATACTTCGGTCGATCCCAAAAAATAAAATTCAAATTGACATAACGCATAAAAGAATCTGGGATTGACCGGAATCCCAAGAGCTGTATCTGAAGGTTTTTGTCGTATTTATTTTAGATAAAAATCAACAGAGGAATTATGCGGTCAGATTTAATAAAAAAAGGATTTGATAAAGCTCCCCACAGAAGTCTGCTTAAAGCAACAGGCGTTATTAAATCGGAAAATGATTTTAATAAACCTTTCATCGGTATATGTAATTCCTACATTGATCTTATTCCAGGACATGTCCATTTACAAGAATTCGGAAGAGTTGTTAAAGAAGCAGTAAGAGAAGCAGGCGGAGTTCCATTTGAATTCAATACAATTGGTGTTGATGATGGAATTGCAATGGGGCATATTGGAATGAGATTTTCTTTAGCCAGCAGAGAGTTAATTGCCGATAGTCTTGAAACAGTTGCAGAAGCGCATCGATTAGATGGATTAATCTGTATCCCAAACTGTGATAAAATAGTCCCCGGTATGTTGATGGGAGCAGCTAGAGTTAATATTCCAACAATTTTTATTTCAGGTGGACCAATGAAAGCGGGAGTTACCCCTTCAGGTCAAAAAGTTGATCTCATTTCTGTATTTGAAGGCGTTGGGCAGTATCAAAAAGGGGAAATAGACGACAGTAAATTAAAAGAGCTTGAAGACTTTGGATGTCCCACTTGCGGATCATGTTCGGGAATGTTCACTGCAAATTCAATGAATTGTTTGATGGAAGCATTGGGAATGGCTCTTCCCGGCAATGGATCTATATTAGCAGTAGATGAAAAAAGAAAAGAATTAGCAAAAGAAGCTGCAAGAAAAGTTTTACACTTGGTAGAAAGAGATATAAAACCAAGAGATATAATTACTCGCGAATCATTAATGAATGCTTATGCTTTAGATATGGCAATGGGAGGAAGCACAAATACTATTTTGCATACTTTGTCTATTGCTCATGAAGCAGAAGTTGATTTTGATTATAAAGAACTGAATGAGTTATCTGCAAAAGTACCTTATATCTGTAAGGTTAGTCCAGCCACAAAAAATGTTCATATGGAAGATGTTGATAGAGCAGGCGGTATTTCAGCAATTCTGAAAGAATTATCAAAGAAAGAAGGGCTTCTGGATTTATCAAGAATAACTGTAACCGGAAAAACTCTTGGAGAAAATATTGCAGATGCGAATAATAATGATTCTTCAGTGATAAAATCTGTTGAAGCTCCTTTTAAAAATACCGGTGGATTATCAATTCTATTTGGAAATCTTGCACCAAATGGATCGGTAGTAAAAACAGCTGCTGTTGATGATAAAATGCTGGTTCATAAAGGACCGGCTGTTGTATTTGAGTCGCAGGATGAAGCAATTAAAGGAATTATGAATAAAGAAGTTAAAGAGGGGGATGTTGTTGTTATTCGTTATGAAGGTCCAAAGGGAGGACCTGGAATGCCGGAAATGCTTACCCCAACAAGTTTAATTATGGGAATGGGTTTAGGAGATAAAGTTGCATTAATTACTGATGGAAGATTCTCTGGTGGTACAAGAGGAGCTTGTGTTGGACACATTTCTCCTGAAGCTGCTGAAAGAGGTCCGATTGCTGCTATTAAAAATGGTGATCAAATCGAAATTGATATTCCAAACAATTCAATTTCTGTCCATCTATCTAATGAAGAATTGAACGAAAGATTAAGTGAATTACCAAAGTTTGAAACAAGAATTAAAAAAGGGTATTTGGGACGTTATGCAAAGTTGGTAACATCTGCAAGTACCGGCGCTGTTTTAAAATTACCGGAATAAAAACAAAAGGAACATATTATGACCAGTGACAAAAAAAATATGAGCGGAGCGGACATTTTCTTTGAATGTCTGAAGATGGAGGGAGTTGAGTATATCTTCGGATATCCTGGAGGTGCAGTACTAAAATTGTATGAAAAACTTCATGATGTCGATTTCCTCAATCATATTCTTGTCCGTCATGAGCAAGGGGCAACTCATATGGCTGAAGGTTATGCCAAAGCTACCGGTAAACCAGGAGTTGTTCTTGTAACATCGGGTCCAGGTGCAACTAATACAGTTACTGGAATTGCTGATGCATATATGGATTCTGTTCCGATTGTTGTTTTTACCGGACAAGTTCCAACTCACTTAATTGGGAATGATGCTTTTCAAGAAGCTGATATAGTTGGAATTACGAGACCGATTACAAAACATAATTTCTTGGTAAGAGATGTTAAGGAATTAGCATCAACAATTCGAAAAGCATTTTATATAGCTTCAAGCGGAAGACCTGGTCCAGTGCTTGTTGATCTTCCCAAAGATGTAATTAATAGTGAATGTGAATTTGAATATCCTAATGAAGTTGAAATGAGAGGATACAAACCAAAACTTTATGGTCATATAAATCAAATCAAAAAAGCTGCAACAATGATTCAAAATGCAAAACGTCCTTTGTTCTATGTTGGCGGCGGTGTTATTATGTCGGGTGGACATAGAGAACTTCATCTTCTTGCTAAGGAAACCGGTGTTCCAGTGACAATGACTCTTCAAGGACTTGGAGCTTTTCCGATGACGGATAAACAATCACTTGGAATGTTAGGTATGCATGGTACTTACTGGGCAAATCAAGCTGTAAATAATTGTGATTTGCTTGTATCACTTGGAGCCAGATTCGATGACAGAGTAACAGGAAAAATAGAATCGTTTGCCAACAAAGCATATAAAATTCATGTCGATATTGATCCAACCTGTATTGATAAGAATGTGCTTGTTGATCTTCCTATTGTTGGAGATGTAAAACATGTAATGGCTGAATTAGCATCAGAGATAAATCAAATGAATGATTTAACCGATTGGTGGAATAAAATTGAAGATTGGAAAAATGAATGTCCATTGACTTTTGAAAGTAATGATGGAAGATTAAGATCGGAACACATAATTACAAAGTTATCGGACTTAACTAATGGAANNACAGAATTAACCAATGGAAATGCCGTTGTAGTTACTGATGTTGGTCAGCATCAAATGTGGACTGCACAATATTACAAATATACTCATCCTCGTTCTAACCTTACAAGCGGAGGTTTAGGAACAATGGGTTTCTCGGTTCCGGCTGCAATTGGGGCGTCATTTGGTGTTAAGGATAGACCTGTAGTTTCACTTAATGGTGACGGCGGTTTCCAGATGAATATTCAAGAATTGATAACTGCAGCTTACTATAAACTTCCTATCAAATTTATAATTCTTAATAATTCGTTTTTAGGAATGGTTCGACAGTGGCAGGAATTATTTCATGCGGAAAAATTCAGCTTTACAGATTTAAGCCACAGTAATCCCGACTTCAAAAAAGTTGGTGAAGCATTTGGACTAAAATCTTTCTCAACTGATAATCCAAAAGATGTTGAATCAATATTAAAGGAGATGCTCGAATATAATGAAGGACCAACATTAGCTGAATTCAAAGTAGTTAAGGAAGACATGGTATTCCCAATAATTCCTTCAGGAGCATCAATTAATGAAATGATTACAAAACGTTTAGACCCAAAAGAGATGATGTAATATGAAACATATAATTTCAGTTTTAGTCGAGAATCAATTTGGAACATTTAACAGAGTAGTTACAATGTTCAGCGGCAAGGGATTTAATGTCAGCAGCCTTAGTATTGGTGAAACTGAAAATCCCGAAGTATCCAGAATGACTATAGTTACTTCAGGTGATGATAAGATTATTGAACAGGTTGTAAAACAGCTTAACAGATTAATAGATACTATCAAAGTGGTTGATTTAACTGAAGCTCATACAGTCCAAAGAGAACTTGCATTAGTAACAGTGAATTATCAAAAGAGTACAAGAGCAGAAATTATTGATGTATGCGAAATTTTTAGAGGAAAGATTGTTGACATAAATAATAAATCTATGATGATTGAAATTACAGGTCCTCCTGAAAAAATTGATGCTGCAGTAAATGTCTTAGANNGATCAGGAAATGTTGCTCTTAAAAGAGGTGAACAATTATCTAAAGAAAATTCAGAATGAAATTCTAATAAGGAGAAAAATAAATGAAAGTATATTATGATGCAGATGCATCACTCGAGAATTTGAAGGATAAAAACCTAGCAGTTATAGGATACGGCAGTCAAGGACATGCGCATGCATTGAATCTAAAAGATAGCGGACTGAATGTAGCAGTTGGTTTGAGAAAATCAAGCGCAAGATGGAAAGAAGCTGAAGAAGCAGGATTAAAGGTGATGACTGTTTCCGAAGCAGCTGAATGGGGTGATATTGTTATGATCTTATTGCCAGATCAAAATCATAAAGAGGTTTTTGAGAATGAAATAAAAGATCATTTAAAAGAAGGTAATACTCTTGCATTCGGACATGGGTTTAATATTCTTTACAATCAAGTAGTTCCTCCAAAAAATGTTAACGTAATGATGATTGCTCCCAAAAGTCCCGGTCATCTTGTTAGAAGAACATATCAGCAGGGAAGCGGTACCCCATGTTTAATTGCAGTTGAACAAGATTTTTCCGGTAATACTAAGGATCTCGCTCTGGCATGGGCAAAGGGAATTGGAGGAACTAGAGCTGGAGTTATAGAAACTAATTTCAAAGATGAAACTGAAACCGATTTATTTGGTGAACAAGCTGTTCTCTGCGGTGGATCAGAAGAATTAATTAAAGCTGGATTTGAAACATTAGTTGAAGCCGGATACCCTCCGGAACTGGCTTATTTTGAATGCCTGCATGAATTGAAACTCATTGTTGATCTCTACTATGAAGGGGGATTGTCAAGAATGAATTATTCTGTAAGTGATACTGCTGAATACGGCGGTTTAGTTAAAGGAAGAAAGGTTATTACTTCAGATACTAAAAAGGCGATGAAGGAAATTCTGACAGATATACAAACCGGAAAGTTTGCTGAAGAATGGATTGAAGAAAATAAAAATGGTCAGCCCGTTCTTAATCAGTTAAGAAAAGAATCTGAATCACATCCAATTGAAAAGGTTGGTGCAAAGTTACGCCAAATGATGAGTTGGTTGAAAAATTAAAATTTAGGAGAAATTAAAAAATGTTCAAAGTTACACTTTTACCGGGTGATGGAATTGGTCCCGAAGTGATTAATGCCGCAGTTAATGTATTAAAATATGCAGCTGAAAAGTTTAATATAGAATTTGAATTTACTGAAAAGGAAATCGGAGGATGTTCCTATGAAAAGTATGGAACTCCCTTAACTGATGAAGTGCTTAGCGAATGCTACAGCTCTGATGCAGTATTTTTAGGTGCAGTTGGGGGACCTAAATGGGAGAAACTTCCTCATAATTTAAAACCGGAAGCCGCACTTCTAAAGCTTAGAAAGTCACTTGGATTGTATGCAAATCTTCGTCCGGCAAAAGTGTATAACTCGATGTTATCTGCCTCTTCTCTTAAGGAATCAGTCTTAGCTGATACTGATGTTATGATTCTTAGAGAATTAACAGGCGGAATCTACTTTGGTGAACCAAGAGGTTATGATTCAGATAAAGGATTTAACACAATGGTTTATACCAAAGAGGAAGTTGAAAGAATTGCTAGATATGCTTTTGAATTGGCAAGAGGGAGAAAAGGAAGAGTTACATCAGTTGATAAAGCTAATGTTTTAGAAGTATCACAGTTTTGGAGAGATACTGTTCATCAAGTTCATACTGAATATCCAGATGTAGAACTATATGATATGTACGTTGATAATGCAGCTATGCAGTTAGTGCGTGATCCGAAACAATTTGATTTAGTTTTAACGTCAAATCTATTTGGTGATATTCTTAGTGATATTGCAGCAATGATAACCGGTAGTTTAGGAATGCTTCCTTCTGCAAGCGTAGGTAAAAATTATGCTTTATATGAACCGGTTCATGGAAGTGCTCCAGATATTGCCGGACAAGGAAAAGCTAATCCTATTGCAGCTATAGCATCAGCAGCTATGATGCTGAAGTATTCTTTTGAAATGGATAAGGCTTCGGAATTGATTGAAAGTTCACTTGAAAATGTTTTAGCTGAAGGATATAGAACAGCCGATATATTTTCTGAAGGATGCAAATTAGTTACAACAATTCAAATGACTGATTTAGTAATTGAAGAATTTGATAAACTCTATGTTGATCAAGCTATTAATGTCTTCACTTTATAATACTTGAAATCATAAGAGGGAAAAATGAATAATAACAAAATATTGATTTTTGATACAACATTAAGGGACGGAGAGCAGTCTCCGGGAGCTTCATTAAACATTAACGAAAAATTAGAAATTGCTCATCAATTAGCCAGATTAAATGTTGATGTGATTGAAGCGGGTTTCCCAATTTCATCTCCAACTCAGTTTGAAGCTGTTAAAAGAATTGCTGAAGAAGTTGAGGTAATTATTGCAGGATTGGCAAGAGCTAGTGAAAAGGATATAAAAGCGTGTGCCGATGCATTAGTTAGTGCTAAGAAACCAAGAATTCATACATTCTCAAGCACATCTGATTTTCATATACTTGGAAAATTTAGTCATCCCAGATATGGAAACAGTCTTGAAGAAAAAAGAAAGACTATAATTAAAATGTCTTATGATGCTGTTGCTTATGCTAAATCCTTTACTAATGATGTTGAATTTTCTGCAGAAGATGCCGGCAGAACAGATTTAGGTTATTTGGCGGAAGTAATTGAAGCAGCAATTGAGGCAGGAGCAACTACTGTTAATATTCCTGATACTACAGGCTATACTCTTCCATCAGAGTTTGGTAATAAGATTGTAGAATTGAAAAAGCGGGTCAGCAACATTGATAAAGCAATCATATCTGTTCACTGTCATGATGATCTTGGATTAGCTGTGGCAAATTCTCTTGCTGGTATTGAAAACGGTGCTAGACAAATTGAATGTACTGTAAACGGAATTGGCGAGCGTGCCGGAAATGCATCGTTAGAGGAAATTGTAATGGCATTAAAAGTAAGAAGTGATTTATTTGACTATTACACTGATATAAAGTCAAAAGAGATTTTTAATACAAGTAAAATGGTTTCTGCTTTTACAGGAATTGTAGTCCAAAGAAATAAAGCGATTGTAGGGGAGAATGCATTCTCTCATGAATCCGGAATACATCAAGATGGAGTTTTGAAGAATAGAGATACTTATGAAATCATGACTCCTGAAAGTGTTGGGATTCCTAAAAATAAAATTGTTCTTGGAAGACATTCAGGAAGACATGGTCTCAAAGCAAGATTAGAAGAATTAGGTTATAAAGTTTCTGAAGATGAATTGAATCATGTATATGATTCGTTTACTGAGCTTGCAGATAAAAAGAAAGAAATATTTGATGATGATTTAAGAATCCTGATGGGAGATGAAATTCATAATATAAATGAGTTTTATGAATTAGAAAATATTCAAGTCAATTCTGGTACAAACTCAATTCCAAATGCGGTAGTCAAAATTAAAATTAAGGATCAATTTGTTGAAGAAGCTTCAATCGGTGATGGTCCTGTTGATGCAGTATTTAATGCTATTGAAAGAGCTTTGAAGATAAAATCAGAAGTTGAATCTTATCAAGTTAGATCAGTTACATCCGGTAGAGAAGCTTTGGGAGAAGTGTTAGTAAGAATAAGAAGCAATGAAAAATCTTTTAACGGCAGAGGTATTTCGACTGATATAATTGAGGCAAGTGCAAAAGCTTACTTGTCGGCATTAAATCAAAAAGAATTATACAAGAATGAAGTAGAAGATTTAAAAAGAAAAGAAAATTTATCACAAGCAATTTAAGGGATTAATTAAATGGGAATGACCATAACTGAGAAAATACTTGCAAAAGCTTCCGGAAGAGATAAGGTTAATCCGGGCGAAAATATATGGCTTAATGTAGATGTTTTAATGACTCACGATGTTTGTGGTCCGCCTACAATTGGTATTTGGAAGAGAGAATTTGGCAATGATGCTAAGATTTGGGATAAAGATAAATTAGTAATTTTTCCTGATCACTACATTTTTACTGCTAATCCTCAAGCAAACAGAAATGTAAATATTTTAAGAGAGTTTGCTGCTGAGTATAATCTTCCAAATTATTACGATGTTGGAACAGATAGATATAAAGGAGTCTGCCATATTGCATTAGCAGAAGAAGGTTATAATGTTCCCGGTACTGTTTTATTCGGTACTGATTCACACACTTGCACTTCAGGTGCATTTGGAATGTTTTCAACCGGAGTCGGAAATACTGATGCTGCATTCATTTTGGGTACCGGCAAAATTTGGGAAAAGGTACCCGAATCATTGAAGTTTACTTTTGAAGGTGAGCTTCCCCCATATTTAACCGCCAAAGATTTAATTCTACAAGTTCTTGGGGATATTACTACAGACGGTGGAACATACAGAGCTTTGGAATTTGACGGTTCTGCTGTATTTGCTATGCAGATGGATGAAAGAATGACTCTTACTAACATGGCTATTGAAGCAGGTGCAATGAATGGAATTATCGCTGCTGACAAGGTAACTGAAGAATATGTGAAGGCTCGTACTAGTAAACCATATGAATTATTTTTTAGTGATGTTGATGCAAAGTACAGACAGAAATTCGTTTATGATGCATCAAAAATGGAACCACTTGTTGCAAAACCGCATAGTCCCGATAACAAAGATACAGTAAGAAACGTAGAGGGAACAAAATTAACTAAGTGTTATATCGGTTCTTGTACTGGAGGAAAATTAAGCGACTTTGTAAATGCGGCAAAACTTCTTTTTGGAAATCAAGTTAAGGTTCCGACTTTTGTCGTTCCCGCATCCACACTCGTAGCAAAGCAGCTTGAAGAAGAAACTATTAGTGGTGTTTCATTAAGACAAATATTTGAAAATGCCGGTTGTGAAATTGCTCAGTCATCTTGTGCAGCTTGTTTAGGCGGACCAATGGATACAGTCGGAAGAGCTACAGATGGTGAAGTTGTAATATCAACTACAAATAGAAATTTCCCGGGAAGGATGGGAAGTAAAAAATCTGAGGTTTACTTGGCTTCCCCTTATACTGTTGCTGCTTCTGCTTTAACTGGTGTTATAACTGATCCAAGAGACTTTTTATAAAATTGAAAATAGAGAAATAAAATGGAAAAAATAATTAAAGGAAAAGCATTTGTACTTGGGGATAATATTGATACCGATCAAATTATTCCCGCTGAACATTTAGTATATAGTTTGACTGATCCGGAAGAAGTTAAAATGTATGGGAAATATGCTCTTTCAGGTGTTCCCTTAAATTCATCAGGATTGCCTAATGGCGGAATTCTTTTTACAAAAGAAACTGAGTATGAATCTGAATTTTCAATAATTGTTGGAGGTTCTAATTTCGGATGCGGTTCATCTAGAGAACATGCCCCCTTTGCACTTCAAGTTGCAGGAGCAAAAGCAATAATTGCCGAATCTTATGCTAGAATTTTTTATAGAAATTCGGTTGACGGTGGATTCGTTATTCCTTATGAAACACAAATAAAATTGAATGACAAAATTAAAACAGGCGATGAATTGGAAATAGATTTAGTTGGCAACACAGTTAAAAATCATACTGCAGAAGAATTATATACATTAAATCCGCTTGGAGATATACTTCCAATAATAGAAGCCGGAAATATCTTTGAGTATGCAAGACAAAATAATATGATGTAATTCGGCTAAGTAAATTCAATAATAAAATAGTAATAGAGGAAAAAATGTTTATAGAAATATTTGATACCACACTCCGCGACGGTACACAAGGTGAAGGAATAAATTTATCCGTACAAGATAAATTATTAATTGCACAAAGATTGGATGAGTTTGGTATTGATATTATTGAAGGGGGCTGGCCTGGAAGTAATCCTAAGGATGAAGAATTTTTTCAAAAAGCGAAAACACTTAGTCTAAAGCATGCAAAGCTTTGCGCATTTGGATCAACAGCAAGATCGATTGAAAATGTTAAAGGTGATGCAAATTTAAATGCATTATTGCAGGCTGAAACTCCGGCAGTATCTATTTTTGGTAAAACTTGGAGACTTCATTCTTCTTTAGGTTTGGGACTAACTGATGATGAAAATGCTGAATTAATTTATCAATCGGTTAAATTAATGAAAGAGAACGGGAAACTTCTAGTTTTTGATGCAGAACATTTTTTTGACGGCTATAAAGATGATAAGGATTTTTCATACAAAATGTTAGATGCTGCCGTAAATGCCGGGGCAGATAGACTTGTGCTTTGTGATACAAACGGGGGAACTCTTCCTTCAGAGATTTATGAAATTGTAAAGGATATAAAATCAAGATATAGTTTAACTATCGGTATTCATGCACATAATGATTCTGAACTGGCAGTTGCAAATTCTCTTGCTGCTGTAAATGCAGGTGCTGCTCATGTGCAGGGTACACTCAATGGCGTTGGTGAAAGATGCGGTAATGCTAATCTAAGTTCAATCATTCCTAATATTATTCTAAAACTTTATTATGATACAAATCAAAAAAGTAAACTTGATACTCTTACTCATCTCTCAAATTATGTTTATGAGTTAATGAATCTTGCACCTAATTCAAGAGCAGCGTTTACCGGTAAATCAGCTTTTGCTCATAAGGGGGGAGTTCATGTAAGTGCAGTTATGAAAGAAAGCAAAATGTATGAACACATTACTCCTGAATTAGTTGGAAATAAACAGAGAGTTTTGGTAAGTGATCTTTCAGGTCAAAGTAATATTCGTTATAAAGCTAAAGAAATAGGAATTGATTTATCCGAAGAAAAAGAACTTAGCAGAAGAGTTGTTGATTACATAAAAAATTTAGAGTACGAAGGATTTCAATTTGATGGTGCTGAAGCTTCATTCGAATTACTTTTAAGATCAGAGCTAAATGAATTCAGTCCTTTCTTTAGAGTTCTTGATTCAAAAGTAAATGTGACTTATGATGATAAAGGACATTCCAATGCTGAAGCAGTTTTAAAGATTTCTGTCGATAATGAGATTGAACATACTGCATCTGATGGTGATGGTCCGGTTAACGCTTTAGATAATGCTCTGCGTAAAGCATTATTAAGATTTTATCCAGAGATATCTCTAATAAAATTAGTTGATTATAAAGTTAGAGTACTTGACGAAAAAGATGGAACGGGTGCAAAAGTTCGAGTTATGATTCAATCTGGTGACGGATATGAGACTTGGAGCACTGTTGGAGTTTCCAGCAATATTATTGAAGCCAGTTTTGCTGCATTGAGTGATAGTATTAACTATAAGTTATTCCAATATCATAAAGCTGATAAGAAATTAGCAAACTAAATTTAGAATGATTTTTATTGTCTCAGCATTTTATTAATATTCTTAAGAAACATTTTTTGGATTTATGTTTCATACAGAATAGAAACTGGGACGAAAATGGAAAATCTGAATAAATTATTTACACTTTTTATTTTAATTATATCCTTAAAAGGACAAAGTATTGATGAGCAAATTGACAATCTTTTTTTTAAGAAAGATTTTCAAAATGCCATTCCTCTATTAGTTGAAAAAATAGAAAATGATTCAACTAATTATTTAGATCTCTATAGACTTGGATTAGCGTATAAAGAAAGTTACCAGTATTCGAAATCACTTGATTTATTAAGAAATGCAAGCCGACAAAATTCCAATGATATTGACGTTCTTTTAGCTCTAGCTGATAATTTCTATTTAATTGGGAATATTGGTCTAGCAGCAGTTACTTATCGGGAAGTACTTGAAAAAGATGCAGATAATTTTAGAGCTTCCATTGAATTAAGCAAGATTAATATTGAATCCGAAGATTATAAAAGCGCTTTACAAATTTTTAAGTCACTTATAAAAAGGGATTCTACAAATGCGTTTCTTTTTTCTCAACTTGCTTTTTGTGAATTCAAACTTGGAAATGGTAAAGCAGCAATTGAATTGTATAAAAAAAGTCTGCAGTTAAATAACTACGATGTTAAAAATTATCTTCAGATAGCGAAAATATTTTTCATTTACGAAAAGTATGATTCATCTTTTACATACATAAAAGCTGGATTGGAGATTAATCCTAGAGATTTACCATTAAATAAACTTGGTGCCGAAGTTTTATTTAAAATGAAAAAATACCGTGCATCAATAATTCAATATGATCAGCTAATTTTATACGGGGATACTTCGTCAACAAATTATCAGAAACTTGGATTCAGTCAATACTTTGTTTCCGGTTCAACAATTAACAGCACTGAAGCTGATAGTTTATTAAGCGAATCAATTAAATCACTCTCAAAATCTTTTGAACAATATAAAGATGATCCGCTGACTACTCTCTATCTTGGTCTGGCTTATAAAGATAAAAATGATTATGAAACTGCAATCGCTTATTTTGATAGAACTTTAGAGATTATTTATCCCGATTATATTTCTGATGTTTATACTCATTTAGGTGTAAGTTATGAAATGAAAAATGATTATAAGTCTGCTGTAAAATCTTATAAGAAAGCTTTAGAATTCAATCCCGAGAAAACCAGTATTATCTTTCAGCTTGCCTCATTATACGATAGAAATTATGCTGATAAATCAGTCCCTCTTTTATATTATGAAAAGTATTTAAATGACACCGAAAATCCAGATTCAACACTTTACAATTATTCACTAAAAAGAATAAGTGATCTCAAAGAAAGTTTACATTTCACCAATGGAAAAAAATGATTATTTGATCAGAATCGTTCAGTTGTGTTGGAAATTCATAATTACTTTCAATGCATCTAAAAATTAATCTGAATTGATTTTGAATTAACATCTCATTTTATTTTTTTTCGATTATCGAATAAGAATAAAATTCCTATGAAAATTCCTAAAATATATTTTGGGACAGCCGGCTGGTCATATAAAGACTGGGTTCCAAACTTTTATCCGAAAAATCAGTCGAAGAATTTTAAGTGGTTGGAATTCTATTCACAGTATTTTAATCTGGTTGAAGTAAACTCAAGTTTTTATACTTATCTTAAACCGGAAATGGTTTTCGATTGGACAAGACAAGTAAATAGAAATAATGATTTTCTTTTTACTGTGAAACTTCATCAAGATTTTACACATGCAAAAAAAATTAATAAGGAAAAGATTAAGAGTGTTAAAGAGAATTTAGATATTCTAAAATCCGAAGAAAGAATGGGGGGACTGCTTATGCAGTTTCCTTATTCGTTTCACTGCACTAACTCAAATGTTGATTTCCTAAAGAATTTAATAGATGAATTCAATGAATATGAAATATTTCTTGAAGTAAGGCATAAAACCTGGCAGAATAAAAAAGCGAAATCAATTACTTTCTGCACTATTGATCAACCCCAGATAGGACAATCAATTGATTTTAATCCTATTGCCGGAAATGACAAAGCATATATTAGATTTCATGGAAGGAATGAAAAAGCTTGGTTTGAGTCAGTAAATAATTTTGGAAAAGTGCAGACATACGAAGAAAAATCTGAACGGTACAATTATCTTTATACTCCCGGTGAATTGATAGAAATAGGAATTAGAATTAAAGAGATTTATGAAAAAGTAAACAAAGTATTTATAGTTATGAATAATCATCCTTTTGGAAATGCTCCGGCTAATGCTTTTGAACTGCTTCATTATCTTAAAGAAGTAAGTAAAGTAAAAATGCCGGAAACAATAGTAAGAGCTTTTCCAAGATTAGTAGAAATATCAAAATAGAAAGAGCGATGCCCAGAATAATTTTTCACTTAGATTTAGATGCGTTTTTTGTTTCGGTTGAAAGAATTCTTGATCCCTCATTAAAAGGGAAACCGGTAATTGTTGGAGGTGATCCCAAAGGGAGAGGTGTAGTTGCGGCATGTTCTTATGAAGCAAGAGAATTTGGACTTCATTCGGCAATGCCGATTAAGCAAGCGTATAGATTATGTCCGCAAGGAATTTATATTCATGGATCACTTAAAGAATATTCCAGATTTTCAAAAGGTGTAAAAAAAATATTGGAAGATTATGCTCCAATGATTGAGCAGGCATCAATAGATGAATTTTATATGGATTTTACTGGGACTCAAAAAATTTACGGTTCTATGATTATGCTTGGCAGTAAAATTCAATCTGAGATAAAAAGGCAGTTGGGACTTCCATCATCAATTGGAATTGCCGGAAATAAAACGTTAGCTAAAATTGCATCAGATGCAATGAAACCTGAAGGAATAACTTATATTTATCCAGGTATGGAAAAAGAGTTTTTAGCAAATATGCCGATCCAAGTTATTCCTGGAGTTGGGAGAGTTACTTTAAAAAATCTGAATGCAAAAGGATTCTTTTTTATTAAGGATATTACCAAAGTATCTCAAGATTATTTTGCTGCTGCATACGGAAAACATGGCATTGAACTTTGGGAAAAGGCAAATGGAAAAGGAAATGAATACTTAAATCCACCTCAAGAAAGAAAAAGTATTTCTAAGGAAAGAACTTTTGGTAATGATTTAATTGATAAGAATGAAATTGAAGAGACACTTTTTGGTCTTACTGAGAAAGTCTGCCAGCTTTTAAGAGATAGAAATTGGTTAACATCAACAGTTAGCATAAAACTACGTTATTCTGATTTTCAAACTTTAACCAGAGCAAAATCAATAAAGGCAACAGATGATGATAAACTGATTTTTGATACTGCTAAAGCTCTTTTCAAAAAAGCTTATACAAGAAGAGTTGGAATAAGATTAATCGGGATTCATCTTTCAAATTTTTCAGAGTTTTCTGATCAAGAATTTCTTTTTGAAGATGCAGAAATCAAGCGAAATAAAATGTTCAAAGCAATTACTAAAATTAGAGACAAGTACGGATTTACTTCTATTAATTATGGCAAGAATAGTAAGTAATAAAAAAGGCGCAGACAAGCTGCGCCATTATAATGTTTATATAGAAGAATGGAATTTTAGTACATTCCGCCCATGTCGCCCATACCACCTGGCATAGCCGGCATTGCAGCACCTTTTTCTTCATCTTTCTTTTCAAATACAACTGCTTCTGTTGTAATTAATAAGCTGGAAACTGAAGCAGCATTTTCTAAAGCTGTTCTTGTAACTTTAGTTGGATCAATAACGCCAGCTTTCATTAGGTTTTCATATTTTTCTGTAGCTGCGTTAAATCCGTAATCATCTTTTCCTTCAAGAACTTTGTTTAATACAACTGAACCTTCTAATCCGGCATTATTTACAATTTGTCTTAATGGTTCAGCTAAAGCTTTTTTAATGATAGAAACGCCTGTTGTTTGATCTTGGTTTTCTCCTTCAACACCTTCTAAAGCAGAAATACCTCTTACAAGAGCAACGCCGCCGCCTGGTACAATACCTTCTTCAACAGCAGCTCTAGTTGCATGTAAAGCATCTTCAACACGAGCTTTCTTTTCTTTCATTTCAACTTCAGTAGCAGCACCAATCTTTAATACCGCAACACCGCCGCTTAATTTTGCTAATCTTTCTTGTAATTTTTCTCTGTCATAATCAGAAGTTGTTTTTTCAATTTGAGCTTTGATTTCATTTACTCTTTTCTTGATATCTTCTGTTTTTCCAGCACCTTCAACTACTGTAGTATTATCTTTATCTATAACAACTTTTTTAGCTGTACCTAAGTAACTTACAGTTGCGTTTTCTAATTTGAATCCTCTTT